>ENA-OPBG01000069-OPBG01000069.1-human-gut-metagenome-genome-assembly--contig:-NODE-69-length-76600-cov-6.723940_pt1 | contig 76600 bp, 76 predicted proteins | sample MGYA00241065_ERZ501446 | MGnify/ENA primary metagenome ERZ501446 (study PRJEB25962, sample SAMEA2042632) | human gut metagenome | biome: human gut; feature: human-associated habitat; material: faeces...
TTTCTGATATTGGGTTTTCATTTAAGCCTTTTGCCACATAGTGATTTTTCTGCATACTTTTCACATCTAAATTCTCAGTTACTATAATGTCATTTTCGTTTATTAGTTTATTTGTTATATCATGTATCATATGTTTTCTTGCATTTCTTATTTTTTGATATAATCTTTGAATCTTAAGTTTCATTTTATATCTGTTTTTACTTCCTTTTTTACATCTAGAAAGGCCCCTTTGCAAACCTACCATTCTTTTAGTGTTAAGTTTTATATTATTTTCTATTTTCTCATTATAACTTGTTACTATTAAATCTTTTATGCCTAAATCTATACCTATGATACTTGTTGGAACAAAAGCTGGTCTTATTAACTCTTCTTTTATTAAGACACTTACATAATATCTTCCAGCTTCTTTTTTAATAACGGCACTTTTTACCTCACCAGGTATAATATTTTTATTTCTATATCCTCTTATCTTTACTTCTTTTAATTTTGGTAATGTTATTGTTTTATTTTTTAAATCTAGTTTTATACTATTATAATTATTTCCTTTATAACTACTTTTTATATTATTAGTTTTATAACTTTCATGTACTCCTTTAGCTTTGAATTTAGGATAACCATTTCCATTATAAAATCTTTTATAAGCATCTTCTAAATTAAATAGACTATTTCTAAGTGCGCAACTATCTACTTCCTTTAGCCATGGTTTTTCTTTAGAAAGTGATGGTATTAATTTAATTTGGTCATAAGCTGTTTTACTTTTGCCAGTTTTTTTATATTCTTTAATTTTATCATCCAAAAAATGATTATATATAAATCTAGAGCAGCCAATTGTTTTATTAATTAATTCTTCTTGATTTTCAGTTGGATACATTCTAAACACATAGCCTTTTAATATCTTCATAGCATCACGTATAATCAATCTTAAGGAAATTAATCCAATTTTTGATTGATTCTCCTTTCTACCAACATTTGAATTATTATAAAGTTAGTTATATAATAATTCACGCACTGTGGATTTGTTTGTCATAACATACGGCCACTTTTATGGACTGGTTGAAGGTGACTCAAACCACAGATTTTTAATTTTATTGTTAATTAGTTAGTTAACACGTTAGTTCTTACTAATCGATGTTTTATTATTCTACGTGATTACATAATTAGAAATTCTGTGCCAAACTTACAGTGCAAACAAAACTAATTTAAGGAGGTGTTTGTCAATGATATATTATGTCGGTATTGATATATCAAAGTATAAACATGATTTCTGTATTATCTCAAATACAGGCGAAGTAATTGTTGAAAATGATTCCTTTGAAAACAACAAAAAAGGATTTCAATTGTTATTGGACCATTTGAAACCCTATAATAAATCTGATGTCCATATTTGCTTTGAAGCAACTGGACATTACTCTTTGAATTTGGAACTGTTCTTAACCAATCAAGGTTATTCATTTATGAAAATGAATCCTCTTGTCGTACATCAGTTTTTAAAAGCTCGTAGCTTACGAAGAACTAAAACTGATAAAGCCGATAGTATAACGATTGCTCATTATCTCATATCAGTTCCATATAAACCAAATTCGGATTTATTATACCACATTTATACATTAAAGTCACTTTGTAGATCAAGAGAACAGTTAATTAAAGAAAGAAGTAAATTTCAAGTTCTTTTAACTAACGAATTAGATAAAGTTTTCCCAGAATTAAAACCTTTCTTTAATAATAAAATTTCTGAAACTTTACTTTATATTTTAAATAAATATAAGAACCCTAAACATATATCATTAATGAAAGATTATGATTCTTTAAGAAAACTATCTCACGGTAGATTTACATATGCTAAATTTGCCAAACTTAAAGAACTTGCAAAAAACACTGTGGGTCATTACGATGACAATACTGATTTACTTATTTCTACCTATGTTTCTCTTATTCAAACCTTTAATGACAAAATTGATCCAATAGATAAACAAATTTCAACAATTATCAAAGAACTTAATCCAAGGATGCTATCCATTCCTGGGATGGGCGAAATATCTGCTGCTACCATTTTATCTGAATATGGAGATATCAAAAATTTTTCTTCTCCAAGTAAGATGTTAGCATTTGCCGGATTAGAACCAAGTGTCATAGAATCTGGAACATTACAGTCTAATGGTAAAATGGTCAAACATGGCTCTGGACATCTTAGATATTCTATCATGAATATTGCGATGATTATTTTAAGATATTCACCTACTTTTTATGATTATTACCTTAAGAAACGTTCTGAAGGTAAATGTCATAGAGTCGCTTTATCTCATGTTTGTAAAAAACTTATTAGAGTTATTTACTGTTTAGAGAAAAATAACATCGATTTTAATCCGTCTTTACTTAAATAAAATTTTACTTAAAATTTTATTTACCTCCAAAAATTTTAAAAATTTGCGTTTTTGGAGTCTTTTGGCATGGGATTCTCTTCCGTTTATTAATATTTTTCATTTTTTTGAAAAATATTGTTGACTTTTAATAGTTAGTCACCTTCTATTTTTTGATATATCCACTATAGCACATACAAACGTTCTTGTAAATAACTTCTTGCAAACTTTTACCTTTTACAAAGCAAATTCCTAGTAAATAAAATGGAGCCTATAAAAGGCTCCTTCAGGGGGCATAGCGCAATGGGTAAATCATACCTGTTTAACCCCTTTAAAATCAACGCTTTCAAGACGCATGGTTTAAAAATATTTAATCTTGCACAGCAAAATTTAACCAAATTGTTGTGCAAAAACTGTGCAGACATAAGAAAAGCATATATAGGTTACGTAGCTATATATGCTTTTATTCACTTATAATTAAATAATTATCATACCCTATACCAGGCAAATTAATAAGGCAACTACCCTTGCATGGTTTTATTCCAAATTTCGTAAGTTGATTTTTACTAAAAGATATAAATAATTCTTTCCTAGCTCGAGTTATTGCAACATAATAAACACTCAATTCATCAATAAATGAACTTTCTATTCCATCATAATTGCTGCAATCAACACTACTGCAGTTTTTACATGTATAATAACTTGGAAAAATATTTCTTTCTAAATCAACCAAGAATACAACATCTGATTCCAATCCTTTGAAAGCATGAATTGTTGCAACGATAACTTTTTCATCAATTTTATTCATATATTGTTTCAAACCATTATTCAATAAAACATCCATAATGAAAAATAATAAATCGTCAAATTTATAAGCACTTGATATTTCAGAAATGGAATCAATAAATTTTCTTAAAAGAATTAATAGTGACAAATATACTTGATTATTACTATCTTTGTACTTGTCAGATATTTCAACAAAACATTTTTCTAACACCTTTTTAGCTATTTTCCTTTTCTCATATATCTCTCTATAAAAAACATTATATGCAGTTCTGTGAAAATCGATATATTCCTCGCCTTCGTCTGTAAATAATGCATTAAAAAATGGTATATTTTCCTCTTGTAGTTTTTCCAACAATCTTTTTGTATTATCATTTCCATTGAAAGATTTAACCAAAATAGTAGAATTAGAGTTATTTTCAATATTTTCTTTTACTTTATTTATTATCCATGTGTATTCTGATTCATATGTATTTGAACATATAATGTTTGGATGTGATAAATCAGTTATCAATTCTGGATTGTACGAATTATACCTAATATTTCTATCTAATAGCAGTAGATTCTGATTATCTTCAAATCTATAATTATGATTTAATCTAACCAATCGCATATTATAGTCATTCTTTAATAAATTCATAATATTGGGAATAGCACCTATAAAACCATATATTCGTTGTAATGAATCTCCAAAAAATAATAGTTTAGTGTTACTATCAATAAGTTTTTTTAACAATTCATATCCAAGGACATTTGTATCTTGACACTCATCAATAACAATATATTCAAACAATGATTTATATTGATTATTTATTACTTTATTTTCATCAAATATTTTTAACACAAGAGTAATAATTGAATTGTAAGTCAAATATCCCGAAATAGATACTTTATCTAAAATAAGATTATTATACTGTGAATATAGAGAATTAAATTTGTCTATATTACCTTCTTTAATAACTTGATCAAAATCATTAATTAATTCTTTTTCTTCATCTGTTAGTATGACTTTTTTTAGTATTTCACTATCATCTACAATATTAAATTCTTCAATTCTTTTTTGAAATTTTAATATTTTGCCACTATACAAATTTAAAATTCTTCGACATAGGCCATGATAATTTGACACCATAACCCTCTTAGATATATTTTTTTCATTTAACATTTTATTACCGAGAATACTTGGAATTTGTTCAATAACATCTTTCTTAATTTTATAAGCTGCATTCACACTAAAAGTCAAAGCCAATATCTTTTTGGTTGACGATAATTGTTTTGCTGCAATTTTGTAAGCAACAAAACTAATTAAAACTTTAGTTTTTCCACTGCCAGCTGCAGCTTCAACAATTATTTTTTTCTCATTAGAAAGAATTATATTTATTTGATCATTATCTCCGTTATGTATTTGAGTTATTTTATCTATAATACTACTTTCTGGCATTTAATACCGCCACCTTAATTATATTATAATATACATCCGGAATATCATCTTTAATTGTATTATTAGCAAGACATATACTAAAGTTTGTATTTTTATTGCCATATAACCATGTTGTAAGCACAAGAATTTTTTGATTTTGATTGTCCTTAGTCATTTTTAATGCATCTATTAATTTATAATCTTTTTCATCAACGTCTGATAGTCTAATCCTTTTTTGAACTTTAGATATTTGAGATCCTTGAATAATCAAATCCTTTCTTTGCCCAATATCATTTAAAATATTATATAAAATATGAGTTCGATTATGCGATAATAGATTCATAATATATTCTTCTTCAAAAAAAGTATATTTGGTAGATACAACATTTTTATATGAAGGATTGTATTTATCTTTATCCATTACAGCATTTGCATTTATTCCATAATGATTGAGTATTTTTACTAAAGAAGGAATCGAATCTGCTCCGTCGGCTTGAATTATACCAATATTATAATCATCTAAATTTATTCCCATATTATTGGCAAAAATAGGTAAAACTACTCGTTCTGTTGGACCTTCAACTAAAATACAAGATTTAGCAAAAAAGGCTTCTTTAATTCTATCATTTTGAAGAACAAAATGTTTTTCATCTTTATCATCAAAATCACAGTCGAAATCTGTATATGCTCTAACATCACCTTTATAAAAGTCTAAACGAACTATTTCATGAAAATTTGTTGATACAATATTTGGAGAATGTGTAACTATAAATAGTTGCCCAAAAATACCATCTAAGCCAAAAACTTGCTTTATAAGTTCTAGAAATTTCAGATCATTATTATTTATAATATTTCTAATATCATTTATTACGCTACGTTGCATATATGGATGAAGATGTATTTCAGGTTCATCAAGCAACACAAAAATACTTATATATCTTTTGTTATCAGAAGTAGTTATTATGCTATCTGAATTATTGTCAACTGTTTGCATTATCTTATTTAATAACTCAAAATATATATATGAACTAAATCTAACACCACTTCCCATCTTGTTTACAGACATTTCATCTTCGTCTTTTAATTCTATTAATCTAGGTAATAAATCGATTATATTATGTTCAAAATTTACAGACAGATTATTGTTATTAATAAAATTAATCAATTTTAATATTTGATTCAAATGTTTCGAAATATTATCAATTTTTTCTGGATTAACAAGTTCATCCACATTTATTTTATTTTCACTTATATAATTTTCTATTAAATTATTTAAGAATTTACCACTATTCTTGGTCTTCATGAAATTTAATTCATCAGGCGCATTTATTGTATTGTAGTAAACACAAGGTAAATTTCTAATTTTCTGATAGCTTATAGCAGTCGCAGTATCAACATGATAGTATTCTATTCTATCATTAGGAGATTCTTGTATAGCTCTTATGCTTATAATATTAGAATCCCCAACATCGAACATATCATCAAAATATCCCAATTCAATGTCATTTAAAAACAAACTAACTTCAATTTCTATTGGTGAATTCACATCATTGAAATCATCTTCATTAAAACTTGATTTTGTAAAAAAATAATTAATTGCTTCTAATGTATTACTTTTTCCAATGCCATTATTTCCAAGTATGTATTTAATGTTATTACCATTATTAATTTCTAACTTTTTTAGATTTCTAAAATTATTAATTTTCAACTTCTTAATTATCATTGTACTACCTCATTTGCATATATTAATATCCTTTATTTATGACACTTATGACACTTATTTTTAGGTACCCACCACACACATTCAAGTGACACAAGTGACATATAATATCTATGATAATTCTTTTTTCTTTTTCTCGGCTAATTCTACATCTACTATAGATAACAAGTCATAACTAATTTCTTTCCAATTTTTTGATAAGTCAATGGTGATAAATTGTATTTTTGCATCTTGAACACCATCGTTATTAGAAACAACTTTTGCATTATAAGATTCATTAATCGGATCCAAATCAAAAGGAAGTGGATATAGCAAAATCCCTCTAAGACTATTTGTTACATTAATGTTATTTAAGTATGCAAGCATTTGATACATATTTGCACTTATTAAAGTTTTCTTATCATAATTTGTAGATAAGTACTCCTTATAATATTTTGTGTCTAAAATAATAGTTTCATCTTTTGAATATATAAGTGTATCCATTTTCATATCAGGTAATAATTCATTATTTCCACCTTCAAAGTTCCACTTAAGAACACTTTGATATTTTACTTTATATTTTTTATCTAATTCATAACTATAAAATTTATTTACAAATAACTCAAAGATAGAATTCATGTTTTTATCGTCGTTAAATAAATCAAAAAATTCATACTTACCTGTTTCTTCACTTAACATTTGATTATTATTAATCAGTTCACAAATTTTCAGAGTTAAGAAATAGTATTCGTTCATTCTATTAAATTTCAATTTTTTAAAAGAATTTTTATCTATTTCAATGTAATCTACTTTATTAAAATGGAAAATAATATTATTCAATTTTTTCTTATTTTCCTTAGAAATATCACTTGCCTTATATAACTTTAATGCTATATTTTTTAATATCTGATTAAAGATATTATTCTCCTCAAACTCATCAAAATCACAATATATTTTACCATTAACTAATGTTTGCTTATCTAAAGTCGATTTAAAATCTATTCTTCCTTTTACCGATCTTAGGCAATCATTTTTATTAATATATTCCTTGTATAATCCTTTTAATAATATTTTCTTAATATTAATTAAAAATAATTCTGCATATATATCTGATGATTTAAAATCATCGTTAGAATCAAGATTAGTTAAATCTATTGAATTCACTTTATCCCATATATAGCTATACATGAATAAAGCATTTTTTATAGGAACCTTAAATTTATTCATAAAATGCTCCTATAACATATCAGAATATTCTTTTACTTTTTCTTCATCATCAATCCAATATTCTTTTAATAATGGTAAAATTTCATATTTAACAATACTATTATAAGAATTTTGTAAGTCATCAACTTTTAATTTATCAACAAAATAACTATGTCCAATTTTAAATCCTTTATTTAAATCGTTTTCAATATTTTCATTAATCTTATTAAATTTAGTACATAATTGTTCAACAAAATCTGCATTAATATTGTTTTTATTTGTTAAATACTTTTTAAATTCAGGTTTACTAAATGCAGGATCCACTTCATAAAAAGCAAATCTTCTTCTTAATGCATAATCAACCATTGCTAATGATCTATCAGCTGTATTCATCATTCCAATAATGTAAACGTTATTAGGAACATAGAAAACATCTCCAGAATAAGGTAAAACAACCTTTTCTTCTTCTCTTTTATCATTTTCTATTAATAGCATTAATTCACCAAGAATTTTACTTAAATTACCTCTATTAATCTCGTCTATTATACAATAATATTTATTATTCTTATCATTTTTAGCTTTTTCGCAAAATTCTTTAAAGACACCATCTTTAAGCTCAAACTCATTATTCTTATTAGGTCTAATACCTTCAATAAAATCTTCATACGAATAACTTTGATGAAATTGTAAAGAAAGTATTTTACTTTCATCCTTTTCACCAATAATTGAGTATGCTAATCTTTTAGCCATAAATGTTTTACCAACACCAGGGGATCCTTGCAATATAATATTCATTTTTGTTTCTAATAAGTTTCTCAAATCATAATAATCATTTTCGTTCATAAAAACATCATCTAGGAAATTAGAAACTGTATACTTTTTATTAATTGTCGATTCATTTTCATCTTTATCATTTATAACATCATCGATAAAATGCCATAAACTTGATCCCAAATATTGAGTATCATTATTATTAACTTCTGGAACATCTCTCCTAATATATTTATTTAATAAGAAAGATAATTCTTCTGCTTGTAAATTGCTCTCACATGAATAACCAAAATATTGCATTAAAACATATAGCTTGTTTTTAGAACATATATTTAAGAATTTTTCTGGATAATAAATATATAATAATTTTGTTAATAACATACTAGTACCACTTAGTAGTGGATACTTTTCAGCTGCTTTTATTGGTGAATCCGATTCTCCATATTCTTTTAAAAACATATATAATTGGTATTTAAAATTTTCCCAAAATTCTTGAGGATTATTAATTAATTGATTACCTCTTCCATAATACTCATTTTCGCTATGTTTATAAATTCCAAATTTAGCTGCCGTTGATCCTCCTATTCCTGGTCCAGCGTCTTTATATTCACCAAATTCTAATTTATAACATAAAGACTTTTTGTAATTTGTACCACCTAATGCATATTCTTCTAATGATAATGTATTTAATTTTTCTAAAGGATATTCTTTCTTAAATTTTTCTCTTTTTTCAACACTATCTCTTTCATTAGTAACTAAATTAACAAGATTTTTATTGTAATACTTTTTAAATGCAGCAACAAGCGAAGTATCAACGTTTTCAACTGTATTTTTGGTTAATACCTCTCCTATTTTTCTATAATCAGGATTTGAATTGTTAATTAAATAATCTCCAACGATTTTAACATCCATACCGTTATAAATATTTTTGTTATTATCATTATTTGGAATTTTAAAGAAAGCTAATACTCTTGATGCATCAAATCCACGTCCTTTATCATCATGATAATAATTATCCTCAATCGTTTTCATTGATGAACCTTTAAACAAGTATTCATAAAGTACATAATAATTAAAATCATCAGTAAATGGATTCGAATCAATATGTTGATCTTCTAAATAAACTAATTTAATTCTATCATCATTCATATTTCCTACTCCTCATCACTTTTTTTAAATGCCTTAAAACTCATAGGTTCAAAAGTCATCTCCTTAAATAATTGCTCACCATCCATTATAAAACACTTTGCAACATTATCACCTAGCGATGATATTCTATATATTTTATAATTCTTACCATGAATTTTAGCAACTTCTAATTCATTTCTACTAATATCAAAAGGTGAATTTTCATCCATTGTAGAGCCCTTAACCTCGATATATATTGGAAGTATATTACCATCTATAACATCATAAGATAAAATGTCATATCCTAATCCATCACCCTTAGTTTTAGATACATGCTCTATCATGTTAATTAAATTACCATAACCTAATTCAGCTAATCGTAACTTTTCATATTCTAAAACTAATTCTTCTGCTTTTTTTCCTTTCGCAGAATTACGTTTATTTATTTTTTCAAAATTATATAATCTTACTGTAGGTGTATTATTTTTCTTTTTATACTCTTTATATGTATTAGGAAATTCTATAATCTTTAAGCTTGTAGAATTTTCAATATTTTTCACTTTAGAAGGATTCCTTCTTTGAATCTTATTTTCTATTATTTCTTCTACTATTCCTTCATCTAATTTATCCATAGACAATAGATTATTTATGTTATTCATATCTAAATCATGATCCAAAGAACCATCAAAGTAATTTGAACTACATAGGAATTCTTTTATTTCTCCTTTGTCTGTTATTTCACAATATTTTGAATTTTCAAATTTATCTAATGTGTTCTTAACATATGATATAGCTGCATCATTTATAATTTCAAATGAAGTTTTTCTTACATATTTGATGCTTGATAATTCATTAAATAATGCATCAAATCTTATATCATTAACATATTGCTGATTTACAATCTTATCTATATAATCTGATTTATCAAAATCATTCTCTTCACGACTTAATAATATTAAGTCTAAACAATCTTTCCAATCAGAGTAAACTTTTGTCCTCATGACAAATAATACAAATTCATTGTATGACAAATATGAACTACCTGTTTTATGATACAATTCATACATAATTTTATATAATAGCATTATTGCAAATACAGAGATATCATTATAATCATTATCCCCATGATTGACATTTAAAACATTAAATGGTAATTTTTCTAATTGTCTTTCAACTAATTCATGATATATTTCCATATCTTCATATGTCTTAATGTACTTTGAAATCAATTCATATGCATCAGTCACTGTTGCAGTATCATATCCCGCCCCACTTCTTTGAATTAATCCTAAATATTCTGGAATAATTGTGTTTCTATAAGTGTTTTCCCCTAATTGTGCTGGATATTTAGTAGCCATAGCATCATTGTTTTTAAATTGTTGAGAATAAAATTGAGCAAATCCATGTGTTTTTTCACTTAATTGATATCTGTCTACAATTTGAGCAATAAACAATTCAAGAAAAAAATCTGAAACAGTTTGCTTAGTCATAAACCAATAATCAACTTTTACACCTCTATTAATTATACTATCTAAATAAGCTTTTAATTTATTACTTTTCATCATATTTTCCCTCCTCAACATCTTTGATTACATTTGCCAAATAATAAGCCAACAATGGTGGTACAGCATTACCAATTTGTTTAATAACTGAACTTTTATTTCCATAAAATATAAAATCGTCATCAAATGATTGTAATCTTGCAGCTTCTCTTGGTGTAATAGTTCTTGCTTGTTCTGGATGTATATATACTCCTGATGATGGTGTATCAAAACGTGTAATAATTGTCTTAGATAGATCTTCCCATCTCATTCTTCCATAAGCTCCACTATGAACTGATTTTATGTTTTTGCCTTCTTTTAAATCTAAACGTCTACCACCTGGTTTTAACTCATTAATTCTATCAATAGCCACTTTATTATGTGTAGTAGCTTTATGATTATATAAAATTTTTGAATTCTTGCGTCTTTCTTTTTGATATTCAGTCAGAGGTTTATTTTTATAATCTTGTTCAAAATCGCCTTCGCCACTTGATAAATAATTTAAATCTGAAATAGCATCATATATTGTAGCTTTTTTAATTTCTCCTGATTTTATCATTCTGTTTTTTGTTTCTTCAAAAGCTTTTTTAAAATTTATTTTTTTCTTTGATCCAAATATTATTAAACGATGCCTGTCTTGTGGAACTCCATAATCACTCGCACATAATACTTGCTTATAGATATAATACTTTCCTTTTTTAAAATTAGTTTCATCAGAAAATAGATTTTCAATTTCTTCTATAATTTTACCATTCGACATAGAAAGCATTCCTGGAACGTTTTCCATTATAAAATATTTTGGTTCTACTTTTTGAACTACTTCAAAATAATTTCTAAATAAGAAGTTTCTTGGATCTTCAAGAAATGCATTCTTTTTTCTTATTCTTGCACCAGCCATACTAAATCCTTGACATGGAGGTCCACCTATAATAACATCAACCTTATCATTTAATTCATCTAAATACGGTATAAAATTTTTAATATCATCATTTATCATCAAAGTATCTGGATGATTTTTTTTGTAACTATCTGATATACTTTTATCTATTTCGTTTGCTAAAACTATATCATAACCAGCTTTTCTGAATCCGGAACTTAATCCACCAACACCGGCAAATAAATCTATTACTTTCATGATTCTACCTCCTCTGCCAGATCATTCATTCTGTATTTATATGCATAATTAATAATGTACTCAATTTCTTCATCTGTAAAATTATAAATTTTTCCAATTATTCTATCTATATCATCAATTATAGATTTAGAATATTTGTGTTTATATTCGTATTCAACTTGCTTAGAACCGATATATTTTTTGTTTTTTTCTAAATCCTTTTCTAATTTAATTGATAATTTTTCTAATTTTTTAATTTCTTCATTATTTAATTTTAAATAGTCAAATTTTATATTATCGACATCTAATAATGTAACATGCCAACAATCAGATAATAAAATCCAAAGATAATAAAATGTTGAGGAATTAAAGAAACAATTTAATATTCGTTGTTGAGTTTGCGATTCACAATTTATTTGTTTTATTTCATTTGTTTCTATTTCATGCATAAAGCATTTACTCCATAATCCCAATCTAGTACTTAAATACAACTTATATTCTCCATTTTTCTGATTAAAAATTTGTGGCAACTTATTTTCAATTTTATTTACTTTAGAAAGGATACTTTTTTCTATTTTTTTGCCGAATTTTGGAATATTAACGAAGTCATTGTTTTCAATATATTTTATATTTTTAAATAAATTTTCTCTTTCACTGTTGTACCAATAATTATATGAAGAACTAAATAAACTACATTTATCTGGAGATTTATTTGCAAAAAATATTGTTAGCCTTTGATGTACACCTTTAAATATACATCCTGGTCTATCAGCATAAGTACTAATATATATTTTTGAAGAATTTTTAAACATATAATCTCTAATTGGTTTCATTCTTGGAGTTGATATTAAAGGTAATGGGACAATAAATGATATAATACCATTGTCACTTAAAATATTGTAAGCTCTCTCTATGGTATATGCGTATAAATTTCCACACTTTATTGAATAAAAATTATTTAAAAGCATTCCCTTACTTTCTACATACGGAGGATTACCAATAATACAGTCAAATTTATATCCGAATCTTGTCCAATTAAATGAATTTTTATGTGAATCTTTAATTACATAATCTCTTCCTGTGAAAGCATCAGCAAGAATGAAATTTTTACTGAATATTTCTTCAAAGTTTTTTGGCATTAATCCCTTAGAAATTGTTTTCAAAATCAATCTCATTTTTAATAAACTAATGGCTTCATATGAATTATCTAATCCATGTAACATTCTTAAAATATTAACAACTTCATTTTCAATATTCATTTTTACTTTAAAATTAATTTTTTCTTTAAGCGTATAAATAAAATCAAATGCTGTAATAATAAATGCTCCTGATCCACACGTAGGATCTATAACTTTTAAATTGTTTATTTCTTTATTAATTTCATTTAATTCATCATCACTGAATGTTGAAAACAATTCGTTTAATATAACTTCTAAATCTACATTATATTTAATTAAATCATACTGTTCTTTGATAGCATCACTCAAATTATACTTCTTTATAATATTATTAATAGACGACTTTAATTTACTTTGAATACTACCATTCAATTTATTAAATAACGAAATTAATATTGAATAATGAGTAATATACTTAGTTGTATCATCTGGAGTATAGTAAGATCCAGTTTTTCTTCGATTAATATGCTTTTCTAGCACATATCCTAATAATGTTTGAATATTATCATAATCATTGTTATTTATATCAATTAATTCTTTGAATTTAATATAAATATTATTAAAATCAATATTTGATTTAATAGAATTGTATTTTTTAAAGAATAATGGGGTTCCTAATCCATCCTCATAAAGTTTTATCTTTTTCTTAAACTCTTCAAAATTCATCATATATTCTTCATTATATTTAGATTGTAAACATATCATAATTAAAATATCGTTTAATAAATAAAAACTATCTTTTTCTTTAAAACCATTACTAATAAAATCAGAATATGTGCTTTCATATAATCTACTTATTTTAGCAATATCAGATTTCATGTTGACCTCCCTGAACTATATATCTTTAGGCAACTTACTGTAATCATATTTAGTTGCTATCTCTTTTAATTCTTGTATTTCTTTATCAATATCCTCTAATGCTTTATCTAATGTATAATCAGTTTCTGCATCTTCTTTAATTAGTTTTAAACCTAATTTTATTTCATTTAAGTTTTGCATTATCTTTAATGCTTTTTTTCTTTTATTAGCATCCCAATCTAAAATATCGTATTTAAATAATCTACATTCTTCTATAGTATTCTTTAAATCTTTTGTTGATTTATTTTTAAACTCATCATGAGAAAACCAACTCATAACTTCATTATAACCAGCCGCTTTTAAAAGTTGTTGCAAAGATAAATCTAATTCTTCTGCTATTCTTTTTAAAATCTCAGGATCTGGTTTAGCTACTCTACCGTTTTCTATATCATTTAAAGAAGAATTACTTATTCCAACTCTTCTTGCAAGTTCTCTTTGAGAATACTCTTTTGCAGTTCTTCCTCCAACAATTAATGTAGTTAATGCTTCACTATTGTTCATAATTTCACTCCCTTAAAAGTCTTATTATTCTCTTCCATATTCATTATATCACATTTTGTCAGTTTTACAAAACATTTTTGTTCGGAACACTTGACAATTAAATTTATTTGTACTATATTGGTTTTAGTGAACGGTATACCGAACACTTAGAAGGAGGTGAGAAGATGGCTAAATTAAAAGTTCACAGAGCATTTGATGAATTCTTATTAGATCCTAATCTATCATTAAGAGCTAAAGGTTTTCTAACAATGGTATTAACTAATAATATTACTCATGGTATAGAAATCAAAGGACACTGTACCGACTCTATGGATGATATTAAAGATACCCTACTCGAGTTAAGAATCAACAAATATATAAGATATAACTCTGAACTTAACATATTAGAAGCAAATGCTGTTCCATACGCTAAATGGAATGAAGAAGAAAAAGAATTATAAAAGAAAGGAAGTGATAATGTATGACAGCATCAGAAACATTAAAACTAATTGCTAAACAATGGTGTAGTCTTAGTGACTTAATGAAACTTGCAGGTGTTGGTAGAAACAATGCATTATATATTAAAAGCACTATTAAAAAGAGATTAGAAAACGAAAACTATTATGTTCCAAATAATGCAGTACCTATGCAAGAAGTTGTTAAATATTTAAATATAGATATTCCATACTTAGAAGGCAGAGTAAAAACATTAACTAAGGAGGCTTAAAGATATGAAGGCTTTTGAAGATCTAAAAGAAAGCGCAAAAAAAGACATCATTATCGATGGATTAATGAGGTCTAAAGGTGTTTACTTATTAGTATCTAAACCAAAGGTTGGTAAGTCATTATTTGCGTTACAGCTTGCCAACTCTATTGCAAATGGAAAACCATTTCTAGGTCATGAGATTCTAAAGCCTTCACCTGTCTTATATATTACTACAGAACTATCAGATAGTCAATTGAAGGACAGGTGTAACCTACTTGGAATAAGTTTTAAGAAGAATACATTCTTCGCTATAGATAGATCTGATAAGCAATCAATTAACTTTAGAGATATAGAATATGAAATAAAAGAATTTGCTGAAGAATATAATGGAAAAATACTTATATTAGATATGTTAAAAGATATAAGTTTTGATATAAGTTATGACATTAATAGTTATCAAGATATAGCGCAAAAACTTATGCCACAAATTAGAAGTTATGCTGATAAGTATAATTTAACAATTTTATTTGTTCATCATTTGAACAAACTAGGTAAAACATTAGGATCAACAGGATTTGATGCCGTAGTTGATGGAATAATAAGATTAAGTAAAAACTGTTATGACGACAGTACTATAAAGATGGAAATTATCAATAGAGATTTTCCTGATGATGAAGAATATCTTCATAAAGATAAAAATCAAGTTTTCTTTATAGCAAAAGATAATGCTTTAGAAACACAAAATCCTATTGTAATTGGATTTGTAAAATATGCTATTAGAGAAAAGAATTTTGATTTCAATGTAAGTGAAATCATAAATAAAGCAAATCTAATGTGTACTCCTACTCAGTTAGGTAAACTATTAAACACTAATGTAGATTTGCTTGAACAAGAAGGTCTTCATATAACTAAATATAGAACTAACGAAGGTAGAAAATATCATATTGATTATGAAGAACCTTCTTTAGAAAATGAGTAACGTGGCACGTTTTGTTTCGAAGAAATGAAAGTGGCGATAGTGAAACATTTTCATGTTTTAGAGAATTGATAAATTCGATAAAACACTTGTTACACAAGCGGAGCCTTTGAATTTATTTCATTGGTTTCTGACTTTGTAACAAGCATATGGGATTTTTAAGGATCACCTTAAACTCACGGGCTGTGCCCTAGTGAGATATGGCATACTTATAAATAAGAATGCCAATATTTATGAAAGGAGTACAAAATGAATGTAGATTATCAAGTGCTCACTTTTAAAAATCAAATAAAACCTAAAGATATTGGTGGACTTGGAGTCGAATTAAATGATAGAAAAGGTTCTGGAAATTATGATAAAGAAAGAACTCAATTTAACATAGAATATGTTGGATTCGATGGTCATCCCACTCTATCTAGTAAAGTATATGAAACTATCTATACTAATAATATTCATTTCAATAAAGGTGATAATACAAATATATTAAATGGTTGTGTTGTAACATCTGGTCCAGAGTTTTTTAGAAAGCTAGGACTACCTATGAAAGATACAGGAAGAGTTCATGTAGAAGGTAAACATATTGGAGAACCTATCTTCTGTCCTGATATTAAATCTAAAGAAGATATACCAGAACCAGTACTAGAATATTTCAATGAATCATATCGATTTTTGTCGAATATTGTCGGTAAAGAAAATGTAGTTTATGCAGGAGTACATTTTGATGAAGATACTCCACATATGCATTTCTACTTTTTACCAGTAGTAGATCATGTTAGAAGAAAAGTATTTGAAACAGATGACTCTGGTAAAAGAATAACTAAACAAATATATACTAAAGATAATACAATCAAAAATGTTCCTATTCAAAAACTAAATGAAAAAGGAAAACCTATATATGAAATTGAATATGGCAAGTTCCTTAATACAGATGAGTTTTGGAAACAACTCGGAGGTAAAGCATCATTTGCTAGACTTCAAGATCAATATAATGAATATATAACATCTAAAGGTTTTGAATTAGATAGAGGCGAAATTGGTGCAAATAAACATCACCAAGATAAAGCTGAGCACAATATAAAAGTATTAGAAGATAAAATAGACAAATTAAATAAAGAAATAGAAATGAATAAAAGAATAAATGAGGTTGAACTAAAAACTAATAAAGAATTTAAAAATATAAACGAAGAAGAACTTTTAAACCCTTCTAAAGACATTTTTAAGAAGTATAAAGATAAAGATGTAGAGAAACTAATTGATTATAGTAAAGAGATTAAAAAAGAAAATATAATGTCTAAAAATGAGTTAGAAAAGAAAGAATTAAAGATAGAAAAATTAGAAAATCAAATTAGTCAATTTAAATCTGGTAAAACTTATTCTGATAAAGAAAAAGTAATTGCTAATCAAGAAAGAATTATTAATGAGCAAAAAGGTATTATTGAAAGTCTTACAGAAGAAGTTCAATCTTTAAAAGCCAAACTAAATAGATTATTAAATGTATTTCACGAAAAACTTAATAGTGCTTATTTAGCTGTTGCTCACCTACTCGGATTTAAAAATGTTAATAAAGATAATGTTAATCATGATCTGATGGATTATAAAGTTCAAGATATTAATCGAAAACATGAACCTAGATACAGTAAATCAACAAAGGATAAATCCGATGATTATGAATTATGATAAAATATATATGACGTTGATTTTTCTGGGGACATTAGAAAAGGAGGAAATTTAATAAATGTCTGTTAGAAAAATACCAAAAAATAGAATAACTAAAGATGGTAGATCATATGCGTTTATAGTAACTGAATATGGTCTAGATGGTAAAAGACATCAACATCAATCTAAAGCATATATGACTTATGATGAAGCATATAGAGCTGAACAAGCATATTTAAATAAATATAAAGATATTGATGTTAATCCACATATAACATTCTATCAAGCATATTTAAAAGTATATGACTATAAGAAAGATAAGATTAGAGCAACTACTCTTAAAACTTATAGAGATAGAATCCATTTTATGAAATTATTTTGGGATGTAGAGTTAGTAGATTTAGATGCTGATATATATCAACGTTGGAGAAATCAGATGAATAAAACTGATTTATCTGATAGATATAAAACCGATATTCAAAAGTTAATTAAAACAATATGTAATTATGCCGAGAAACAATGGGATTTTAATTTAAGAAAGTTTTATAACAAACTAGAGCCTTTTAAAACTCCTGGTGCAATAAAAAAAGAAATGGATGTATATAAACCTGAAGAGTTTTATAAATTTATTTCTGTAGTAAATGATATTCAAATGAGATGTTTATATAAAGCATTATACTATTGTGGACTTCGTAGAGGTGAAGCTAGAGGTCTTCAGTGGAAGAATGTAGATTTAGATAATAGAAGAATATATATTAAACATCAAGTTCAAAATAATGTAGAAACAAATAATGATAATGATTGGTATATATGTGCTTGTAAAACATCTACATCTCATAGAACTGTACCAATACCAGAAGATCTATATGAAGAACTATCTGAATTTAAAAAGCAATTAAAAAAATACAAAACATATAGAGATACATGGTTTGTATTTGGAGATAAGAATCCTATTGGTACTCATAAAATGAATAATTGGAAAAATGCATATTGTAAGAAAGCTGGTATTAAGCAAATAAGATTACATGACTTTAGACATAGTTGTGTGTCAGCACTTATTAATGCTAAAAGTCCAGTTCCAACAATTTCAGCACTAGTTGGTCACTCTACTCCAACTGAAACATTAGATACTTATTCTCATATGTTCGAAGAATCACTTGAAGGTGTAACTGATTATTTTGATAAAATATATGAGGAAAATAAACAAAAAAATCACCAAAATAACGGTGATTAACTGTGCAACTGTTGTGCAGACGCACTTTTATAAAATCAATACTCCCTTATAGATAAAGGTTTCCCAGTGAAATCTTTGTCTCGCCAGGGGGTTGGTTAACTACTCACATCTATCCGTAAGTAGTAGCCGCATAGAAATACTATTCTATGCATACAAAAGTATAAATTATTTAAATTTAAAAGTCAATGAAATCTATGTAGTTTTTTTGTCTTCTTGACACATTTAATCCAAGTTAGCTGATTGTATAACAGCTTGCTTTATAAAGTTATATTTAGGATCGTCATATTCCTTACTTTTCATAAAGGTTTCGCTATCTTCTTTAGTTCTTAATAAGAGATTATAATCATTTTTAATATCAGCTAATTTAAAGTTCATATCACCGCTTTGTCTAACACCAAATATATCGCCACCACCTCTTAGTTTAAAGTCTTCTTCACTAACTTTAAATCCATCGTTAGTTTTAGTTAAAACCTCTAATCTTTTAGTTTCTCTATCGCTGATTAATATACAATAACTATCTAAATCATTTCTGCCTACTCTTCCTCTTAATTGGTGGAGAGCGGAAAGTCCAAAACGATAACTATCAAAAATAACAATCATGGTCGCATTAGCCACATCGACACCGACTTCGATAACGGTAGTACTGATTAAGATTTGAATTTTATTTTGTTTAAACTCGTCCATAACTTCATCTTTTTCTTTAGGAGTCATTTTACCATGCATAATGCCGACATTACACACTTTGCCGAAAGCTCTTTTCATTTTTTCTTCTAGTTTGTAGACATCTTCTAAATCTATTTTATCGCTTTCTTCGATTAAAGGGGCAATGACATATATTTGATGATGAGCTTTGATTTGATCTAACATCATATATAAGACATCTTTAATTTCTTTATTCGTTTTAACATAAGTTTTAACAGGTTTTCTTCCGTTTGGCATAGTTCTGATACTAGATATATCCATATCACCATATAAGGTTAAAGCATAGGTTCTTGGAATTGGGGTTGCACTCATATACAAAATATCTGGGGTTATACCTTTGTTTTTTAAATTTCCTCTTTGGGCCACACCGAAACGATGTTGTTCATCGGTGATGACTAGTCCTAAATTGTGATAAGTGACATCTTCACTGATTAAAGCATGGGTACCGATAATGATGTTGGCCTTGCCACTTTCAATTAAAGCTTTGGCTTCTTTCTTTTCTTTGGCTTTTAACTTACCAGTTAACAAAACAACATTTAAGTTAGGAAAAAGTTTTATAAAATTTTGGTAGTGCTGGGAAGCTAAAATTTCAGTTGGAGCCATTAAAGCTCCTTGGTAGCCAGCTAAATAATTAATATATAAAGCAATAAAGGAAACAATGGTTTTACCACTTCCAACATCACCTTGAAGTAATCTATTCATTCTATTACTACTAGTTAAATCATCATAGATATCTTTAACAGACTTCAACTGGTCTTTAGTTAATTTAAATGGAAGACGATCAACTACTTCTAATACTTGCTCATAAGAAATATTTCTAGATAATCCATCGCTTTGTTTTTTTGATTTTTTTAAGTAACTAATTTTCATCATATACATGAATAGCTCTTCGTATTTTAATCTAGCTAAAGCTTTTTTTAATTTCTCTTTATCTTTTGGGTTATGGGCTATTTTTATAGCTTCCTGTTTATCCATAAAATGATATTTTCGAATAAGAGAGTCTGGAATATAATCTTTAGGTTTGACTTTATCTAAAACTGATTTAATTATTTTAGATATTTTAGAACTATTAATTTTAAATGATGAATGATAAATCGGTTCAATTAATGTTCCTTCTATAAGGCCAAATTTTATATCACTAGCTGTAATACTATTATGTTTTTGGTCGTATTTACCGATAATTGTAATGGCATGACCAACATTTAGTTTATCTTTTAAGAAAGCCCTATTAAAAATAGTAATATTGGTGATAAATTCACCGGTGTTTAGATGAAAACTCATCTTGTTTAATTTACGATTAAAATGAATGACGGTTGGGACATTTTCGACTATACCACCAATAACAACTTTATCACCATCGTTTACGTTATGAATATCAGTATTTTGGGTTATTTCATACCTAAATGGATAATAGGTAATTAAATCTTGAATGTTATATATTCCCAGTTCATTTAAATATTTAATGGTGGTTTTTCCGATTCCTTTGATATCTTCTAACTGCATATTTGTCCTCCTTTTTTGATTTTTTTGAAAAAATCTCTTGACATATTTTAATTTTCTGCTATTATATTAAGCACCAATTCAATTTTAGTTGAATTGGCGCTAGTGTAAACTAGCCAGCCCCTTTTTATTCTTTTATTTGGAGCAGTCCTTCAGGGGGTACTGCTCCTTTTTTGTGTCTATAAATATTATACAAGATTTTTTGATGATTTCCTTTTCATTTTGAAAAAAAACTAGAAATTTCTAGTTTTTTGTTTAATATTAATGAACGTTACGAACTTTTAAATTTATTTCATCTTCAGCTTTTATTTTTTGTATTAAAATAATATTATGCTTCCACGGTATTTGTGCAACTAGTTGCACAAATTCGTTATCATTAGCTATGCTATCTATAAATTTATTTCTCCAACGACTATTTTCTTCTAAAATTCTCCCAATATTATAATAAAGTTGAACTAATGAAATAATTAACAATTTTAGTTTAGAATAATTTTATTTACTACTACTCTCTATAATAAATATACAATTTTTTTGACGTTTTCCTTTTCATTTTGAAAAAAACTAGAAATTTCTAGTTTTTATCTAATAATATCGATTATTAATTTAGGTTCTTCTACAGGATTTTCACTAAACTTAAAGCATGAAAGGATTTCTTCATCAGTAACCTCTTTTTCATTATAAAAGACGGTAGCCAAAGTTTCATCTTTTTGGACATATTCACCAACTTTATGGTTTAAAATAATACCAACGGTTAAGTCGATTTCATCATCTTTAGTTAATCTTCCAGCACCTAATTTTCTAGATAATTTTCCGATTTCTAAGGCATTGATGAAAGAGATATATCCATCAGTTGGGGTTATAATTTCTTTGGAATGTTTAGCCAAAGGAATATTATTAATATCGCCACCTTGAGCTTTAACCCACTCAAGCATTTTTTCGTAGCCTTTTCCATTATACAAGTTTTCTTTGACCTTTTCTTCAGCTTCTTCTTCCGAAATGTTTAGTCCCATAGAAACCATTAAGCTTCCAAGTTTAATAACTAAATCAGTTAAATCTTTTGGTCCATCACCTTTTAAGGTGTTTATAGCTTCGATAACTTCAATAGAGTTTCCAACGGCATACCCTAGTGGTTCATCCATGTTAGTTAAAACACAAGCGGTTTTTTTATTATTATTTTTACCAATTTTAACCATTAAATTGGCTAGTTCTTTGGCTTCATCTAAATTATTTACCAAAGCTCCACTACCGACTTTTAAATCGATGACAATACCGGAAGCTCCACTGGCTAATTTTTTACTCATGATACTTGAGGCAATTAATGGGATGGAATCAACAGTTCCCGTGACATCTCTTAAGGCATAGATTTTTTTATCAGCTGGGACTAAATTGCCCATCTGTCCTACTAAAGCGATACCTATTTTATCTACTTGATTTTTAAATTCATCTAAGGACATAGATGTTTTAAAACCTTTAATCGATTCTAATTTATCAATTGTTCCTCCGGTATGGCCTAAACCTCTACCACTCATTTTAGCTACTTTAACACCTAATGAAGCAACTAAAGGAGCTAAAACGATAGTTGTCTTATCACCGACTCCACCAGTTGAATGTTTATCGACAATGTTATCAAAACCCAAATCTAGAATTTCACCACTATGAAGCATAATATCAGTTAGGTTAATTGTTTCTTCTTCTTTTAATCCTAGTAAGTCTATTTCAGTAAGTAAAGCGGACATTTGATAATCTTTGATAGTGCCATTTAAATATCCATCTATAACATACTGAAGTTCTTCTTTTGTTAATTTTTCACCTTTTTCTTTTTTATCAATTATATCTAGTATATCCATATCTATCCTCCTAATTATATTGTACTAGATTTTGAGCAAAATAAAAATAGTTTTTGATAAACTATTTTTAGTCGTCTACTTCTGGTAGAACACGTTTTAAATTATTACTAATCACTTGAACGTTTCTCTCTGGATCCGATAGTAAAGCTTTATAAAGTTTTGGATTTTCTTTGATGCTTGATAAAATTTGCAAATCTTCTTTTGCCATCTTTACTTCGTAATCTTCACCATCATGAACGGTTACATCTCTACCAAGTACTTCGTCAGCTGTAATATGTAATGCATCTAATAATTTATTAAATGTTGGCCAACGAGGTGTTCTTTTGTTTGATTCATATTGTGAAACTTCAGCGGCTTTAACACCGATGATGTTTGCAAGTTCTTCTTGCGTTAAATTTACTTTCTTTCTAGCTTCTCTTAATCTTTGTCCTGCTACCATAATTATCGTTATCCTTTCGTTAACATAAATTATATCAACATTTCGCAAACATTACATTAATTCTAACTTTGTGTTATAAATTTCTTGAATTTAACTTCAAGTTAATATATAATGGAAGTGTAATGTATAATTATACTAACAGACATGGGAGGTCGAATATGGACGAATTAAAGGCCATCAGAGCTAAAAATAAGTTTACTTGTGAATATATGGCTGATCATTTAAATATCAGTAAGCCTTTTTACTGGCAAATTGAAAATGGAAAGCGTAGGCTTTCATATAAGATGGCAGTAAAAATAGCTAAAGTATTTAATTTGAAACCAGATGATATATTTTATGAGGATTTTAAAAACAAGGATTAACCTTGTTTTTTACTTGACAGAAAAGTGACTTTGTCAGCGACAACTTCAGTGATATATCTTCGGCCGTGTTCAGTTTCATAATTATAAGTTTCAACTCGTCCTTTAATACCGATTAGATCACCTTTACTACAGTATTCACTAGTACTTTTAGCAACACCTTGCCAAAGTTTACAATTTATAAAATCGGTGTCATATTCTCCTTCGGCATTTTTATAAGCTCTTGGAACGGCTAAGACTAATCTGACTACTGTTTTACCACTTTCTGTTTCATATAGTTCTGGATCATAAGCTAAACGACCCACTAAAACGATTTGATTCAACATCGTTTTCCTCCTTTCGAGGCGTTACTATACTCGTTTGTTTTAGGGAGTGCAAAAAGAGAAAACAATATTTTTAAATATTATTTTTTTGTAATTTTGGTATTTTTAGATAAGGAACATTAATACTTTGGACTTTTATATTTAGACAAAATAAAAAAACACAAGTTTTTAACATTTTAGTTCAACTTGTGCTTTTTTAGCTGTTCCATCTTTATAATTGATGGTAACATTGGCAAATGTGTTAGTTTTGTCACATTTTTCTAAACCTTTTAAATCGTATTCTTCACCGGCTTTGTTAGCGTCTTCTAAATCTTGTAAAGTTATTTTATAAACGTTTTCACTGTCATTAGCGCTGACATATTTCTCAAAATAATCGCGACTAGCTGTTTCCATTTTATTTTCTAATTCAGTATTTTTAGACTCATTATTTTGTAAGAACAAGTAAGTTCCTATAGCTACTACTACTATAATAATTAATACGATAATTAAAACTACTTTCTTTTTCATTTCTATCCCCTCCTAAAAATAATTCTTTAATAAAGCATTTAATTCAACGGCATATTCCATTGGTAAATTTTCTCTAAACTCATCAATGAAGCCAATAATCAATAATTCTTTAGCTCTTTCTTCATCTAATCCCCTACTCATTAAATAGAATAGTTTTTCTTCATCTAATTTAGAAACGGTAGCTTCATGTTCAAGATAAGACGATGAATTTTCAACGATGTTTTTAGGTATTGTATCACTTTTAGATTTACCATCTAATAAAATGGTATCACATTTGACGATACTTTTTGAATTAATTGCATCTTTGTTTATTTTAACGGTACCACGATAATTACTTACTCCACCATTAGCAGCGATTGATTTACTAATAATTTTACTAGTTGTATTTGGAGCCAAATGAATCATTTTAGCACCTGCATCTTGAATCTGGTCTTTGGAAGCAACAGCAATAGATATACAATCACCTCTAGCACCTTCTCCTTTTAAAATACATGATGGATATTTCATATTAGTTTTAGAACCAATATTACCATCAATCCATTCCATGACACCACCTTCATCAACAATAGACCTTTTAGTAACTAAGTTATAGACATTACTAGCCCAGTTTTGAATGGTCGTATATCTACAGCTAGCGTTTTTTCCAACAAATATTTCAACAACAGCAGCGTGAAGTGAATCAGCAGTATGATAAACAGCGGTACAGCCTTCCATATAATGAATATGACTATCATCATCGACAATAATTAAAGTTCTTTCAAATTGTCCCATGTTTTTAGTGTTTAGTCTAAAATAACTTTGAAGTGGTCTATCGATGCTAACTCCTTTGGGAACGTATATGAATGTTCCACCACTCCATACCGCACTGTTTAAAGCGGTATATTTATTTTCATCATATTTAACTAAAGTATTAAAATATTTTTTAAATAAATCGGGATGATTTTTTAAAGCATCATCTGTACTACAGAAAATAACACCTTTATCTTCTAATTCTTTGATCATACTGTGATATACTACTTCACTTTCGAACTGTGCACCAACACCATTTAAGTATTTCTTTTCGGCATCAATAAGACCTACTTCTTCAAAGGTATCTTTAATCGGACAAGATACTTTATCCCAATTATCTTCGACTTTATCAGTTACTCTTTTATAATAATTTATTTTATCAAAATCTATTTTTAACTCAGGTCCAAAGGTTGGATTAGGTATTTCTCTAAAGGCTTTATAAGCTTTTAGTCTAAAATCGGTCATCCACTTCGGTTCTTTTTTTAGTTTTGATATTTCTTTGATTTTATTTTCATCTAACCCAAGTTCTTTACTCACGATTATCACCTAGTAACATTATACTAGATTTTAAGAAAAATAAAAAGGAGTTTTAGGGTTTAAATTTATAAAATAAGTGATAACAATTACCTAATTTAAAATGACCTTGGTAGCTTGCTACTACATTTTTACCATTTTTTATTTTACCTTTTTTAATTAACTTCATTTTTTTCTTAAATCTTTTTTTCGTATTATTTCTAACTTTTAAAATAATTTTATTTTTAATATAAAATCTAAAACCTATAAAATCAGCGCCTTCTTTACTAACATTTATAATCCTAGTTTTATCATTTAAACATAAACCATAATCTAAAACAAATTTATTAATTTCATCTAAACAGTATTTCAAATATTCTTTATTATACTCAAGTAGTATTCCATCATCTTGATACCTTATATAATATTTAATATGTAATTTTTCCTTAATAAAATGATCTAAATCATTTAAATAAAATATAGCTAATATTTGACTAACTACATTACCAATACCTAATCCTTTACCTTTTTCATATAAAGGTATTCTATTTATTTCATCAATCCTTTTATATTTATCATTTAAATTACTGTTTTTTAAATAATTAATTTCCTTTTCCTTTAATTTTAAAATACTTTCATTCACATAATCATTATCTGTAGAATCAATTATTTTGAATAATATATTTAAATATTTTTTGTCTTTAATTTTCCTTTTTAACATTCTCTTTAAAACACCATGGTCTATATTATAGAAAAATTTACTAATATCAAATTTTAAAGCATATACCTCACCATTCATACTATTCAAATATTTTTTTAAACACTTAATTCCATAACTAGTTCCTTTACCTTTTCTAGAAGCTACATTCGCACTTATTAAAGATGGTTCTAATACTTTAATTAAAATATCCGCCATTAAATGATTAATAATTTTATCATTAATATTTTGACTCATAATTATTCGATATTTTGGATCTTTAATCAAAAATATATTGTATTTACCCACTTTATAATCATTAAGTAATCTAAAAACATGACTTATATTAGAAGTATAATACTCTTCAAACTTATAAATTTTGTTTTTATTTAAAGTGTTTTTTCTAACCGTTTTATAAGCTTTAATGATATTTTCTATAGTAAAATCATTTACTAAATTACCTACTCTTTTCATACCTAATCCACCCATATAACTGCTTAATAATATTAAGCAAAAATTTACCTATTTTCAAATATTTTTTATATGAAATATATTTTTTGTCACAAGCCATTTTAAAATAAAAATCAATCATTTTAATCTTGCTTATTATCCTCTTTTGATAAACTATCCTTTCTTTAACATCTAGTAAATTACTAAAATAAATTAACTCTAAAACCTCATAATATGTATTAGATATCTTATCCTTTAAAACCTTTTCAGTCCTTGGAAAATTAACAATAATCTTATCCAAATAAAATATAGTTTTTTTAATATCATTTACAACAGCTAATTTTTCATACATATCTTTTCAACACTTTCTAAAACATTAAATATTTCCTCATTATATTTAATTTCATTCAATTTTTCACAAATGAATTTAATCCTATCATTAATAGATAAATTATTTTTCAAAAACAAATCATAATTTTCGCTATTATAATGAGCTTCTAAACAAACATATCCCTCGTAAACAATATAACTTATTTTTAATTTATCTAAAGTATCTAATACCTTATTTAAAGAACCAATAGGAAAACCAACCTTAACAGTATTACCAAAAACACCTACCTTATAATTAAATATATTTTTTAATATATAACAGTCCTTACCTAAAACGTTATAAAAAACACCATTTTTCATAATTATAATAAATTTCTTTTTCTTCTCTTTTAATTCAAAATATTTTTCTCTAAACATATTTCCCTCCATTTTATATATTGTTTGTGTCCAAGTGATTTTGACATAAGAAAAAGCAATACCAAAATTTTTCAGTATTGCTTAAAATGCAGTCTAATCATAATATATCTTTTTCGTGAGTTCCAACATTTATAATTTCCCACATAGTATAATTATAAATCTTTCCTACTAAAGTTATATACTTTCTGCACCAATATTCGGATATATTATCCAGGGATAATACTTGTTTTCTAAATCTTTTATTTATGACCATATTAGTTCATAAACCTGAGTTTTATAGAAATCTGGGCGGGGAGCGTTATTACTATTATAGGCATTATTGTTGTTCACATTCGCGTCCGAACTATTCACATTACCGTTCCAAACTTGATTAGAATTTCCACCAGACTCGTTAGAATAAGCATCTCCACTTATTAATATTACCCCTTATTTTGTTCTATAATCATCCCGCTCTTCACTTGCTTCGCACATGAAGAGCGGTATTTTAGGACTCAGTTTGCCTAGCAAACTGGTCCTTTTATAAAGGCTTCGCCTTTACTAATTTATTCTTATTATTGTGTGTTTATTACACTATAGTCTCACTTACGGACAGTTTTTGAAATGAAATTAATTAGAGGTATTAATCGTTTTCCGACTAACACCAATTTACTTTAGCTTCAAAATTTCCGATTTTTAATATGGTGCCCGAGGATAAGGTAGAAGAAACTTTTAATACACAGCTCCAAAAATGTGGAGTAGAGTATTTTGATTATTATTTACTTCATAATTTAAATAGATTTATATATGAAGGACAGGTTAAAGAAACACATTTATTTGAATACATGAGAAAGTGGAAAGAAGAAGGCAAGATTCACCATATTGGTTTTTCTTTTCACGATGATGCGAAGACTTTAGATAAGATTTTATATGAACATTCAGAGGTAGAATTTGTACAGATTGTTATAAATTATTATGATTGGGATGAACTTTTTATTCAATCTAAAAAGTGTTATGAAGTTATTAGAAAACATAACTGTAAGGTGGTTGTTATGGAACCAGTTAAAGGTGGCACTTTAGCTAGAGTGCCAGAAGCTGCTTTAGATAAAATGCATGAGCTTAATGCTTTAGCAACACCATCTAGTTATGCGATTAGATATGCGTCTTCATTTGATGGAGTGCTTACGGTGCTTTCTGGAATGAGTAATATGGAGCAGGTTCGTGATAATGTTTCATATATGGAAAATTTTGAATCACTTAATAATAAAGAAAGAGAAGTATTAGATTTTACTAAAAAAGAGATTATGAAAACTTGGAAATTTCAGTCCGATAATTTAGAGTTGATGGATGATAATAAATATAGTGTACCACTTTCACATATCATTAGAGCTTATAATAGTATTATGATTCAGCCAAATCCTGGTTTTAGTGCGGAGCTTAATTATTATAAGAGTTTTAGAAGTGATTATGATAGAGCGTTCGAAACAGCAGATTATTCTCGTTTTAATGATCAGGTTGGCTTTGATGTGAATGCGACATTAAAAGAGGCTATAGATTATCAGGTTAAAAATAGTTTTCAAAGTTATGTAGATTAATTATAGAGGCAAGATGATAAATATCTTGTTTTTTCTATTTATTTTTTTGCTAAAGTTAAGGAAATAAAAAGGACAATAAAGGTAAAATGAGTAATAAAAAAATGTGCATTTGTTTTGCACATTTTTATTTTAAATTATATTGCATTTTATATAACTATTCGTTATACTTATGTATAAGGAATGTTCAATAGTTGGGCGCTACCAATTCTCATGTAGAATTGGAGGTGATGCTTATGACTAAAAGAGAAAAAGCTCTTTATGTCATAATATCCCTTCTATTTATTTTAGTATTCGTATTACTATTTAAATAGAAAACAGCGTCTAACTCATCATCGATGATTTAGACGCTTCACGAATTTAGTGGTTGCGTTCAACATTCGAGTATTGAACATTCCTTTTTATTATATGAGATTTCTCTCATCTATATACATTGTAACACATTTTTAATTTTAAGACAAACTTAAATTTTATTTTAGGTTAATATGGTATATAGTGGTAAGATGTAAAACTAAACGCAACCCTAAAAGTAAACAAAGTTGCATTTAACTGGGAAAATATAAGAAGTTGCATTTACCCTGTAAAACAGTATAATAACAACCACTGATGGTGCTTAATCGAAAGGAGAATGAATTATGTCTAAGCATCTATCATTGGATGAAAGATTTTTTAATCTTCGCTTTAGTAATTGTCATCTTCTTTTTATTGTCGCTATTATTAATAACATTAATATAAAAGAACTCACCTAACACATCTGTGATTAGGTGATCCAATTTTTTGGCACCGCCCAACATTGCAGTATTGAACGTTCCTTTTTTATTATATGAGATTTCTCTCATCTATATACATTGTAACACATTTTTAACTTTATGGGAAACTTAAGTTTTATTTTAAATTAATATTATATTATAATTTTATATTTATGTTATTGGGGTTTTAGTGTATAATTTAAGTAGTAGGATTTAATATGGAGGTTTTAGATGAAAAAATTAAAAGGTGGAGTATCTTTAGTTATTTTAGGTAATATTTTATATTTGGTTTATATATTTTTTGGCTATAGTGAAAGTTCTTTTGGTGAATTTACATCAGGATTACTTCTAGGTCTTTCAGTGGGAATTAGTTTAATTGGAATTATTATGCTTATTATTTATGTTTCAAAAGAAAAATAATACTTTATTTATGGAAGTGATAAAATGAGTGAGATTGAAATTATTAAATTAGTGTTTGGTATATTTTTATCTATTGGTGGTTTAGTATTAATTATTTTAGCTTTTAAGTTATTTTACAAGTATTTAATTATGGAAAAAAGATGCACGTCTAAAACAGAGGGAATAGTTAAAAGATATACGACGGTAAGTTATTCTGGTGTTCATTTGCCTATTGTTTATTATAAGGCCTGCGGAAAAGAGTATAAGATTAAAGGCCCTGAGTATAAATGGGTTATTGAAAAGACAGTAAGCACACCTTTTAGTAAAAATGAGGTGGAATATAAAGAAGAGAATGGAATTTTGAGGATTAATAGATCTTTAAATTCTTTTGGTGGAGTATATAAAAATCCTATTCAAGAGTTATATCCAGTTAATTCTAAATTAGATGTTTTTTATGATCCAGATAATCCCCAAATCGCTTATGTTTTAAGATACTCTAATAAGAAAATTTTCTTTTGGTTGATGTTTATATCAGGGATACTAACTTTAATAATAGATTTATTAATTTTGATATGTTTATGAATTTTTTTAAGTGTTATTAATGCGGGCAAAAATTCAAATTGTTGTTGATAGAAATAAGTGCCTTTATGTGATATATTTATTTTTGAGGTGAGAATAATGAATTTAGGAAAAAGTTTAGTGGATGCTAGAAAGAAATGTGGTTTATCGCAAGAGAGGGTAGCTGAAAAATTAGGGGTGAGTAGACAGACTATTTCTAAATGGGAAACAAATGAAACTTTACCAGATATTTATCAAGCTAAAAGGCTTTCTAAACTTTATAATTTATCATTGGATGAATTGATTGGTTTTGATATTGAATTAAAAGAAATCGAGGATGTTATTAAAAATACTGATGAAAAAATAGAATCTAAAATCAACTGGACTAATGCTTGGGGTAAAAAGTATCCAGTATTACTTGATTATCCATCTTTAGTGGATGTGGAAAAATATGCGAGAATAATAAGACAATTATTGGATAGTTTAGCTACTAACTATGGATATAGTAAGTTAGATAGTATGCTTGTTTTAAAAGATATTTTATATCATGAGTGGAAAGATAAAAAGTAGTATTTAATTATTAAAAAAATGTGCATTTGTTTTGCACGTTTTTTTTTGAAATATATTGCGTTTTATATAACTATTCGTTATACTTATATGTAAAGAATGTTCAATAGTTGGGTGATTGCCACTTTTCTTTTTTAAGAAAGGGGGCGATATGATGAACAAGAAAGATTTTTTAATTTTATCTTTAGTAATTATTATCTTCCTTTTATTATTAATACTATTAGTAGTACTGATATAAAAGAAAATCACCTAACTCATTAGCTACTATGATTTAGGTGATAACCATAAAATATATGGCAACATCCAACATAGAAGTATTGAATGTTCCTTTTTATTATATGAGATTTCTCTCATCTATATACATTGTAACACATTTTTAATTTTAAGACAAACTTAAATTTTATTTTAGGTTAATATGGTATATAGTGGTAAGATGTAAAACTAAACGCAACCCTAAAAGTAAACAAAGTTGCATTTAACTGGGAAAATATAAGAAGTTGCATTTACCCTGTAAAACAGTATAATAACAACCACTGATGGTGCTTAATCGAAAGGAGAATGAATTATGTCTAAGCATCTATCATTGGATGAAAGATTTTTTAATCTTCGCTTTAGTAATTGTCATCTTCTTTTTATTGTCGCTATTATTAATAACATTAATATAAAAGAACTCACCTAACACATCTGTGATTAGGTGATCCAATTTTTTGGCACCGCCCAACATTGCAGTATTGAACGTTCCTTTTTTATTATATGAGATTTCTCTCATCTATATACATTGTAACACATTTTTAACTTTAAGACAACTAGTGGTGTTATATTGGTACACAGATTTTTTTCTGTTATAATATTTTATAGAAGTAGGGGAAAATATTAAAATGTTATGTTTGGGTGACATATTTCCATCTTTAAATGGTAGATATAAGGGCATTAAAATATTATAATTGTATCAGATATTTAAAAGCTTTTGTTAGGGTGATTTTATTATAAAGTTTGGGAGGTTATATGAAAAAAATATTAATTCATGGATCTGGTCATAAGGCTGATAGCTATAATGAGACAATTAAATATATGAATAGCGATGATGTTTTGCTTCCAGATTTATCTTTGATTTTGAATGGTAAGAAGGCTAGTTATGATAATTTGTATTTTGCATTTATAGAATACTGTAATAAGGTTTCAGGAAAAGTAGATTTATGTGGTCTTTCATTAGGGGGTATTTTAGCTTTAAATTATGCGTTGGATTTTCCAGATAAAGTTAATTCACTGGTACTAATTGGAACACCATATAAAGTGCCTAAATTTATGTTTGGAATTCAAAATATTATTTTTAGATTTTTGCCTAAATCAATGTTTGATAGTATGGCTTTTAATAAGAAAGATACTTTTATTTTAGGTAAGTCTATGAAAAATTTGGATTTTAGTGGTAGGGTTTCGGAGATTAAATGTAAAACTTTAATAATATGTGGTGAGAAAGATAAGGCAAATATTAAGTCCGCATATTATTTAGCTAAACATATTAAAAATTCAGAGTTAAAGATTATTGAAAAAGCTTCACATATTATAAATGAGGAGTGTCCAAAGGTTTTAGCAAATATATTAAATGAATTTTATAATTAATGTATTATTTTGAAAGTGGGTTTTAAAATGAGAAAAAGAAAGTATTTGGTTTTGGGAATTATAGGTTATACGATAGCTATTTTGATATTACTATTTTATTTAATGATGGAATTTAGAGTTCAGATGACAGAAATGGCTAGACTTGGTTTAATGTGCGTTATGGCCTCTTTTATGTATGTTGGTGGTTTTTGTTTATCAAAGTATTACGAAAATAATAAACCGATGAAGATAAATTTATATGTGTATTTTGTTTTATATTTAGTTTTACTTATAACACTTACTTTATTTGATAGTTTGTGGCTTAGAAATGGTTTTAATTTTCAAGGATTTACTAATTTAGAAGAACGCGTTAATTTGATGCCATTTGAAACGATTATGACATTTATTCAAAAGTTTGATAGTATGTATTCGACAAGTCAGGTAATGCTTAATTTATTTGGTAATGTGTGTGCTTTTATGCCAATGGCTTTCTTTTTACCACTTTTATTTAAGAAGCAAAATAAATTTAGATATTTTGTTATTACTATGGTATTGATGATACTTGGAATAGAGTTTTTACAGTTAGTTACTGGTTCTGGTAGATTTGATGTTGATGATTTGATTCTTAATTTATCTGGAGCTGTTTTAGCTTATTTAATTTTAAAGGTTCGGAGTGTTGATGATTTGATTCATAATATATTTTTACTTCAGCACAATAAGATAAGTAGAAAGTCTTATATTAAAATGGGTTTGTTTGTATTAATTGTTGTTTGTCTTTTTATAGGACTTATAAAATACAGAAATATGTTATATGACAAGAATTATGAAGAGTATGACAAAATAAATCATCCAAATATAACTTTTGAATACAATGATGAATGCACTAGTAATAATTTGTTTTATGAAAATGAGATTTATAAATATTATTTTGAATGTTATGATAATAATGAATTTTATTTGATTGTTAATAATGAGGATAGGTTTCAAGTTAAAGAGTTTTTGGATGATTCAAAATATAATTATGATATTGGTATGCTTTTAACTGTTTTTGATTATAGTGATATTGATTATAAAGCCCAAAATAAATATCCACATTTTAATTTGAGTGTAAATAATGAAATTGGTAATAGTTATTTTGGTCCTAGTGATGTGGAGTCAGATATAGCTAAATTAGTTTTAACTGATAAGTCTACCGATGGGTATAATTTGAATTTTGAGGTAAATATTATTCCAAAAAATAGTGGGGAAAGAGTTATGAATATTGATTTTGAGTTTACAGATGCGAGTGGTAAAATCACAGTAATGACTAAAAAGGTAAAAATTATAGTTGATGATGATATGAATGTAGAGTATAGTTTGGAATAGTTTTTTAGAGAGGTTTAAGATGAAAAGAAAAATATTAATTATAGTGGTTGTTTTGCTAGTTTTATATTTGATTTTTAGAATGATACCATTTGGTTTTATTAAAAAAAGCTTTACTTATGATTTGAGCGATGGTAAACAAACGGTGATATTGGGTGTTCCAAGGTTGTCTTTTCTTGGTAGAGAAAATGATAGAAGTTATTCATATAAAAATGTTAGGGGTAATAATGTTTTAAAAAAAGAAGTGAAGGATTATTTAAACACATTGAAAAAAGTTAAATGTAATGATACAACTTATTATTATGATAAGGATAATAATTTTACAGTAATTAATTATTCTATAAAAAATAATATTTTGTATAATACGATTACTTATGATGTGAGATATGGAAATTATTGTTTTGTAAAAAAGGCGGAAGAATATTCTAAAAAATTAGGTAGTATGCTTAGTATTCATGCGATGGGTAATAGTTTCACTCTTTCACCTGATCAAGAATTTAAACCGATGCTTAGAATGTCATTTGTTGATAGTTATGATGATAATGGAAATTTTACTGCTGATGTGACTGTAGAATATTTAACACCTACTGATGATTGGAGATATGTTTCAAGAAAAGAAATAGAAAAGTCTAGTGGGACGTACGAGATTAAAGGTGATAAATTATATTATACTCGTGATAAAATTACTTCAAAAGCTGATGATGTTGATATTCCTTCAATTTCGGTATTTGAAATTGTGGATGGTAAGTTAATTTTAGAGGATAATTATTTAGCAGATTATGCGGATGAGGTAATTTTAAATTAGGAGAGATTATGGAATTTAATGAAGATGAGATAAAAACTAAAGGAAAGATGTATAATTTTATTATTATTGTAGTAATCTTAGTAATTGTGTTTATTTGTTTAAGTATATATTTTTCATTTAAAGCGCTTGGCGAAGATTTATCTAAAAAATATTATTATTATGTGGATATTAATAATCAAAATAAAGATGAGATTATGAGTCTTTTAAATGAAGAAACAGATAATATGACGGGCATTAATTATTGTGATTCGATGTATAAAATTGAATATTATAATACTTTTCCAGATGGAACAAATTATACAATTTACTGCAAGGATACTGATAATATAGGTTTTAGTATTGATAAAGTGGGTGAGGATAAATTACAAAGTTATATTTATAAATATGGGGATATGGAGAGAAGATAGATTAGTAATATGTTTACTAGTCTTTTTAAATTTTATTTTAAAATGTCACTTACTTGTCATTTTAGTTATTATATAATGTAATCAAAAGGGAGGAAGAAATATGGAAATATTAAGAGCCGAGAATCTTTCAAAAGTTTATGGTAAAGGTGAGAATAAGGTTGTTGCTTTGGATAATGTATCTTTTTCAGTTGAAAAAGGGGAATTTGTGGCGATTGTAGGAGCAAGTGGGTCTGGTAAATCAACACTTCTTCATTTAGTTGGGGGAGTAGACAGACCGACTAAAGGAAAAGTTTATATTAATGGTAAAAATATTTATGAAATGAATGATGATAAACTAGCTATTTTTCGAAGAAGGCAAATAGGTTTAATTTATCAATTTTATAATTTGATTCCTATATTGAATGTGGAAGAGAATATAACATTACCTCTTGAATTAGATAATAGAAAAGCAGATAAGAAGCAGTTAAAACAATTATTAAAATTATTAGGTTTAGAATATAGAAAAGATCATTTACCTAATGAGCTTTCAGGGGGACAGCAACAAAGAGTTTCTATTGGAAGAGCTTTGATTACTAATCCAGCAATCATTTTAGCTGATGAACCTACAGGAAATTTGGATTCAAAGTCAAGTGATGAGATTGTTTCATTATTGAAAAAATCTAACAAAGAATATAACCAAACAATTATTATGATTACTCACAATATGGAAATTGCTCAGCAAGCTGATAGAATTATTCAAATTGAAGATGGAAAGATAATTCAGGAGGACTAAAGATGAAGGCTTTAAATAAATTATCGCTTAAAAATCTTCTTTTAAATAAAAAAAGAAGTATTGGTACTTTAATAGGTATTATATTATCAGTTGCTTTAATATGTGCGGTTGCAGGAATGTTTATCAGTTTACAAGATGCATTAGTACAAACAGAAATAGAAAGTAAAGGTAATTATCATATTGTGCTTTTTAACCAGACTAATGATGATTTAAAAGTATTTGAGAATAACCGTGATATAGAAGAAATAGATGTTTTGCGCGATATTGGTTATTCTGATTTTGAAGATAAAAATGAAGATAGACAGTATATACATTTATATTCTTATGATGATGAAAAAAGTTTTACTAATTTAACAGTAGGTTTGCTTGATGGAGAATATCCAAAGAATAGTGATGAAATTTTGATAAGTGAAGAGCTATATTTACTTGATAAGGATAAATATGATATTGGTAAGGCTATTTCTTTGAATTATGGTGTGAGAAAATCGTTAGATGGATACACTATGACTAAAGAAAATCCATATAATGAAGATGAGTTAATAAGTAATTCTAAAGAAAGAACATTTACTATTGTAGGTATTATGGATAGAGATTATGAATTAGATCCATATGGAGATCCTGGAATTGGATGCCTTACACTAGGTTTAGAAAATAGTTCTAATAAAAATCAAAGTGTTTATATACGTATAAAAAATCCAGCTAGTTATGAAAAAACATTTTCAGAAATTTTAGGAACTACTTTTACAAATGATTCACTAACAGCAACTGATAAATATAGTATTAATGCTTCATTACTCAGATGGCAAGCGCTAAAGTTTGATTCTGGTACAACTACTATGATTTATTCGCTTATTACAGTTTTGCTTACAATCATTGTGGGAACGAGTGTATTTTGTATTAAAAATTCTTTTGATATATCTGTGATGGAAAAGAAAAAGAATTATGGTATGCTTGCAAGTGCGGGAGCAACAAAAAAACAAATTAAAAGAAGTGTTATTACTGAAGGATTAATGATTGGTATGGTTGGTATTCCAATAGGAATTATTGTGGGTTATTTGGCAGTATTTATTTTAACTATTATTGTAAATTCAGTAATTGGTAATTTTATTACAAGAAATGTGGAAATGAAATGTATTATTTCACTATTTCCTATATTAGTGTCTGTTATACTTGGGGTAGTAACAATTTATTTTTCTAGTGTTAGAGCAGCTAAGAAAGCAAGTAAGGTTAGTCCAATAGATTTAATTAGAAGTAATGATGATATTAAGATTAATAAGAAAAAGTTAAAAAGTCCATCTATTATTAAAAAAATATTTGGTATTGGTGGAGTAATAGCTTATAAGAATTTAAAAAGAAGTAAGAAGAAATATAGAACAACGGTTATTTCTCTAGCACTTAGTGTGTTTGTATTTATTAGTATGAATACTTTTATGTATTATACATTTTCAGTAACAAATACATATTATAATAATATTGATTATAATATTATGGTAACATCATCTTTTGAGGATTCACCAAAACTTGAAGATGCTTTAAAAGTAGAAGGTACTGATGATTATACGATGCTATATCAAAGTTCTCTTACATCTGAGGGTTATTTGGAGATAGATGATTTGTCTAAATTAACTGACTTTGGAAAAAATATTTTAGAAGAGGGGTTAAGAGAGCAAGGTTGTTATGATGAGAGAAAAGATACTTTTGATATGAATTGTGATAAAAAACGTAAAATGAATATTATTGGTATGGATGAAAAATCTTTTAAAGAGTATGTAGATAAATTAGGTTTAGATTATAATAGTGTGAAAAATAAAGGGGTTTTAGTAAATAATTATTCATATATTAATGCTGAAGGTGTTCGAATGGAAAACGGTATTTATAATTATAAAAAGGATGAGACAATCAAAGGTACTTATAATGGTAGTCCACTCAAAATTGATGTTTCAGAAGTTACAAATGTAAGACCAAGTGGACTTGAAAACTTTTGGGATTCTAGCGGATATTTAATTGTATCGGAAGAAGAATATCATGATTTAGATTTTAGACCTTATATTTTAACAATTCAAGCAGATAATCCTACGCAAGTTACCTTAGATATAGATGAAGAGTTACCAGAATTAAGTGCGGTAAATATTGAAGAGAATGCACAAGCGGAAAAATCATTATATTTACTTATGGCAATATTCTTATATGGATTTATTGCAGTAATTACTTTGATTGGGGTAACTAATATATTTAATACAATAACATCTAATTTAGAGCTTAGACAAAAAGAGTTTGCAATGCTTAAAAGTGTTGGAATGACAAAAAAAGAATTTAACCGAATGATTAATTTAGAAACAATATTTTATTCTGTAAAGGCACTTATTTATGGTATTGTTTTAGGAACTATTGGTTCATATTTAATATATTTGGCAACGGCTAATAAAATGGATTATGGTTATCATTTCCCACTTGCCGCAACTATTATTTCTATTTTTGCAGTATTTATTTTAGTGTATATTATTATGCGTTATTCAATGAATAAAATTAATAAGCAAAATATTATTGAAACAATCAGAAAGGATAATATTTAAAGGGAAAATTATTCCCTTTTTTGGTATACTAGTATTGAGAGGAGAAGCTTATGTATGTTTTGTTAATAGAAGATAATCAAAATATTATTGATGGTTTAAAATATTCTTTAGAGCAAGAAGATTATGAAGTTTTTATTTGCACTAATGTGGCAGATACTATAGAGTTTTTAAAAGAAAATAAGTCAGTAGATATTGCTATTATAGATGTGTCTTTGCCTGATGGAGATGGATTTGATTTATATCAAAATTATATTAAAGAAAAAAATATTCCTAGTATATTTTTAACGGCTAAAGATAGTGAGGATGATGTTGTAAAGGGGTTAGAACTTGGCGCAAGTGATTATATGACAAAACCTTTTTCTACAAGGGAATTACTAGCCCGTATAAAAAGGAATATTATGAAACATAAAAATGAGGCGATTATTAGTATAGATGATGTTAGTTTTGATTTTGATAAAATGGAAGTAAGTAAGGATGGAAAGGTTATTCCGTTAACTAGACTTGAACTTAAAATATTACATTTACTTTTTACTAATTTGGGAAAGGTTGTAAGAAGAGATTATATAATTGAAAAGATATGGGAGTGGACAAGCAATGATGTTAATGATAATACGGTTACAGTTTATATGAAAAGAATTAGGGAAAAAATTGGGGTTAATATAATTATTACTATTAAAGGAATAGGATATAGAATAGATGATACTAGAAAATAAGGTTCATTTAAAAAAGTTTTTATTAATGTCGCTTATCCCAATTATTGTTTTTTTAATTATCGGAAATATATTTTTCTTTTATCAATATCAATCTTATATTCAAAATTATAATAGTAAAATAGCAGTAATCGTCAGTTTAGTTGAGGAAGAATATCCTAATATAGATAGGAATGAACTTATTTCTATTTTAAATAGTGATGATAAAGTTTCTGAAGATATTTTTAGTAGATATGGAATTGATGTACAAAAAGAATCTATAATTATGGAAAATGACCGATTATTTAGTAGATTTATAATTATATATAATATTTTATTTATTGGTTTATCTTTGAGTATTATTTTACTATATTTGAAGCACGAGAATGATCAAGATAAAGAAATTAAAAGAATTGTAAAGTGTATCAAAGAGATTAATAAGAAAAATTATGCGATTAATATAGAAGATAATACGGAAGATGAGCTTTCTATTTTAAAAAATGAAATATACAAAACGACGGTTATGTTAAAGGAGATGGCTGAAAGTTCTAAGGATGATAAGTTAAGGTTAAAGGATTCTTTATCTGATATATCTCATCAGTTAAAAACACCGTTAACTTCAATTAATATTATGCTTGATAATATTTTAGATAATCCGAATATGGATGAAGATACTAAGGCGAAATTTATTCAAAGTATTAAAAGAGAAGTTACAAATATTAGTAATTTAGCTACGGAAATATTAAAATTATCGAAGTTTGATGCTAATGTGGTTAGGTTTGAAAATAAAGAGGTTTTAGTAAAAGATATTATAAAAAGAGCTATTTCTAATGTTGAGATGATGGCTGAGATAAAGAATGTGGAGATTAAGGTGGTTTTTCATGATAATGTTAAGCTTGTTTGTGATTTGAATTGGCAGGGGGAGGCTATTATTAATATTTTGAAAAATTGTATTGAGCATTCTAGTGAAAATTCTTTTATTAATATAGAGGTTATAGATAATAAGATATATAAAGAAATTATTATTAAAGATTCTGGTGAGGGTATTGATAAAAAAGATTTACTTCATATTTTTGAGAGGTTTTATAAGGGAAAAAATTCTTCGAAAGATAGTGTGGGAATAGGTTTAGCGCTTGCAAAAAAAATAATTGAAATGAATAATGGTTCAATTAGTGTTAATTCAGTTAAGGGAAAAGGAACTATTTTTACGATTAGGTATTATTAGTATTACTATTTTGTAAGATATTAATTTTTAAAGACATGCTATAATAAAAGTGGTGATAAAAGTGAAAACGGTTATGATTGTCGAAGATGATAAAATTATAAGTGAAGAGTTAACTCATCTTTTAGAGACTTCTGGTTATAATGTTATAACTTTAACTAATTATGATAATACATTAGAGGATATTTTAAATAGTAATTTTGATTTACTATTATTGGATATAAATTTACCGAAGGTTAATGGTGAATTTCTTTTGAAGGAAATTAGAAAGGTATCTAATGTACCAATTATTATGCTAACTAGTAGAGCACTAGAAACTGATGAGGTATTATCTATGTCTTATGGGGCTGATGATTATATAACGAAACCTTATAATCCGACTATTTTGCTTTTGAGGATTGCTAATATTTTTAGAAGGATGGAAAAGAATGTTAATAGTTTAAATTATGATGATATTAAAGTATATCAAAATAAGGGAATATTAGTAAGGAATGATAAGGAATTAGATTTGACTAAGAATGAAATGTTGATATTTTTATGTTTACTTAATAATAGAGGAAATATTGTAACACGTGATGAGCTTATGACAGAACTTTGGAATAATGAAGAGTATGTTAATGAGAATGCTCTGACGGTTAATGTTAGCCGGCTTAGAAGTAAATTAGAAGATTTTGGGATTCATGGGGCTATTGAGACAAGAAAAGGTCAGGGGTATAAATTATTATGAAGTTTAGTAAATATTTTATTTCTAAATTTATAGAAATTTTAATAGTTATTTTTGGATATATTATAGCTTTGATGATGCTTTTTGCTTTTAAGGCTTCTAGTCAGCTTGTATTTGGGATTTCAATTACTTTTTTGGTTATTTGTTTTGCAGTGATACTTACAGGTTATTTAAAGAGAAGAAGATTTTATAATAATTTAATTAGTAATACTGAAAAATTAGATAAAAAATATTTGGTTTTAGAGATGCTAAGTAAACCTTCATTTTATGATGGAGAGGTACTTTACGAGGTTTTATATGAGATAAATAAATCAATGAATGAAAATGTGAAAAAATACGAGATGAGTTTAACTTATTTTAAAGAGTATATTGAACTTTGGATACATGAGATAAAACTTCCGATTGCGAGTTTGATGCTAATGAATCATAATCAGAAAAATAAGGTGGATAAAAGGTATGAGGAACAAATAAAAAGAATTGACGATTATGTTGATCAAGTTTTGTATTATGTTAGATCAGAGAATGCTGAGAAAGATTATTTAATTAAGGAAGTTAGTTTGAAAAAGATTATCAATAATGTTGCTATGAAGAATAAAGATGATTTACTTGATAATAATATTAATTTTATATCTCAAGCTAAAGATGAGGTGGTTCTTACTGATTCTAAGTGGCTTGAATTTATTATCAATCAAATTATTAGTAATAGTATAAAATATAAGAAGGACAAAGATTCATTTATTAAACTTAGTGTTAATGATTTACCAAAACAGGTGGATTTGCACATTATTGATAATGGTATTGGAATACCAGCTAAAGATATTGGACGAGTGTTTGAAAAAACTTTTACGGGAGAAAATGGGCGAAATAGTTCAAAGTCTACTGGTATGGGATTATATATAGTTAAAAAGTTATGCGAAAAATTAGGGCATAAAATTAAGGTTTTATCAGTTCAAAATGATTATACAGAGGTTATAATTTCATTTTCTAAGGATGATTTTTATAAAGTGCGTTAAAATTATTACAAAATAGTAATATACCGTAATATTAAAAGGGCGACATTAGCCTTTTTTTATCATAAAATGTAGACATGAAAGGAGATATTTTATGGAAAGTATTTTAAAGATTTACAATGTGGAGAAATATTATGGTAGTAGATCTAGTCTTACAAAGGCAATAGATAATATATCTTTTGAAGCATCTAAGGGAGAGTTTGTTGCTATTATGGGAGCTTCTGGTTCTGGTAAGACAACACTTTTAAACTGTATTTCGACTATTGATAGAGTGACATCAGGTCATATTTTTATTGGTGGAGAAGATATTACTAAGTTAAAGGGTAATAATCTTAATAAATTTAGAAGAGAAGAGTTAGGTTTTATTTTTCAAGATTTTAATTTACTTGATACTTTGACAGCTTATGAAAATATTGCTCTTGCTTTATCTATTCAAAATGTTTCTGCTAGTGAGATTGCAAGAAGAGTAAATAAGGTGGCTAAGGAGCTTGATATTAAAGATGTTTTAAAAAAGTATCCTTATCAAATGAGTGGTGGTCAAAAACAAAGAGTGGCTTCAGCTAGAGCGATTATTACAGATCCTAAGCTTATTTTGGCTGATGAGCCAACAGGGGCTTTGGATTCAAAGTCGGCAAAAATGTTGCTTGAAAGATTTGCTTATTTAAATAAAGAATTAGAAGCGACAATTTTGATGGTGACTCATGATGCTTTTACGGCTAGTTATGCATCACGTGTAATTTTTATCAAGGATGGTAAAATTTTTAATGAACTTGTTAGAGGTAACGATTCAAGGAAAGAATTTTTTGATAAGATTATTGATGTTGTAACGCTTTTAGGTGGAGATTTGAATGATGCTCTTTAAGTTATCTATTAAGAATATTGCTAGAAGTATAAAAGATTATGCCATCTACTTTTTTACTTTGATATTAGGTGTGGCAATATTTTATATATTTAATGCGATTGAAAGCCAAACGGTAATGATGAATGTATCTTCATCGACTTATGAAATTATAGATTTGATGAATAGTATGCTGTCTGGGGTAAGTGTGTTTGTGGCTTTTATTTTAGGGTTCTTAATTATATATGCTAATAGATTTTTAATGAAAAGAAGGAATAAAGAGTTTGGAATATATTTGACTTTAGGAATGAGTAAGAGAAAAGTATCGTTAATATTGTTTTTTGAAACTTTAATTGTTGGATGTATTTCTTTGGTTATTGGTTTAGTGCTTGGAACTGCGTTATCACAGGTGATGAGTTTACTTGTGGCGAATATGTTTGAAGCAAAGATGACTGAGTTTGAATTTGTTTTTTCGACTTCGGCATGTATTAAGACTTTGATTTATTTTAGTGTTATGTATGTTTTAGTTATGATTTTTAATACATATAATGTTAGTCGCTGCAGATTAATTGATTTACTTAATGCGAATAAAAAGTCTGAGAAGATTAAGATGAAAAATCCTTGGCTTTGTGTGATTATATTTATTATTTCTGTTTGCGTTTTAGGTTATGCTTATTTTTGTGTAACGGCTGGAGTTACTGATATGCAAACGGCTGATAAAATTTTGATTCCAATCGCACTTGGGGCAGTGTCTACATTCTTTATTTTTTGGTCTTTGTCTGGATTATTACTTAAAATTTTTATGAGTATGAAGAATGTTTATTATAAGGGGTTAAATAGTTTTATTTTAAGGCAGTTTAGTAGTAAGATTAATACAACTGTATTTTCGATGACTATTATTTGTTTGATGTTATTTTTTACAATTTGTATTTTATCGAGTGCTATTTCAATTAGAAATTCTATGACAAGCAATTTGGAACAGATGGCACCTGTCGATATACAGCTTAATAAGAAGATGGATTTACCAGTTAATTCTGGTTATTCTGAAGCGGTTATAGAGGATTCTAAAATATCTGTTAGTGAAACTTTAGATAGGCTTGGATTTGATACTGATAAGTATTTTAAGGATGTTTTAGAGTTTGATATATATGCAAGTAATGACATTTTAGTTAGGGATACTTTAGGAGATTATTATGCGGAGGTTTCTAAACAATTTCCATATTTAGCTTATGATGCGGCTGAGTCTTTTATAAAGGTTAGTGATTATAATAAGGTGGCTAAGTTATATGGTTTGGATCAAATTCATTTGGATAGTAATGAGTATGTGATTATTGCTGATTTTGATTCTTGGATTGATATTAGAAATCAAAGTTTAGAAAAAGGAACACCAATTAATTTGAATGGATTTACTTTGACACCTAAGTATGATGAGTGTAAGGATGGATTTATTTATATGGCAAGTAATCATATTAATACTGGAATATTTATTGTTCCAGATGAGGTTTTGGAAGGTGTTCCTAGAGAGTCCGAGTTATTAGTTGCTAATTATAAGGCAAATACTGATGAAGAAAGACAAGAAATCGAAGATATGATTGTAGCGACCGGTAATAGTGCTTATGCTTCAAATACTGATATTGAAGCTAGTACTAAGTTATCTTTATATGAAGGTAGTATTGGTCTTGGGGCTATGATTACATTTATTGGTTTATATTTAGGAATTGTATTTTTGATTGCTAGTGCGGCTATTTTAGCTTTAAAGGAGTTATCAGAGTCAACGGATAACAAAGAAAGGTTTAGAATGCTTAGAAAGATTGGTACTGATGAGAAGATGCTTAATAGGGCACTATTTAGACAGATTGGTATATTCTTTATATTTCCATTAGTATTAGCAGTTATTCATTCAATTTTTGGTATTAAATTTTGTACATATATTTTAGAGACATTTGGTAAAGGAGAACTTGTGAAGTCTATTATTATGACAGCTGGAATTATTGTGTTTATTTATGGCGGATATTTTTTAATAACTTATTTTGCAAGCAAAAATATTATAAAAGAAAGATAGTGGAGGTGAAAATATGGACAATGTGAAAGGTAAAATGTTTACTTTAGTTGGTATTGTTTTGGTGATTGCTGTATTTTTTCTAGTATTTTGGCTGTTGTTTTATCAAGAAAGTGTATATTATACTCAGATAGATAATGAAAAGGTTAAAACATTAGATTCTGGTGATATGAGATATGAATATAGTTTGGAAGCTTATGATAAAAATGGTAAATCTAAGACAGTTACATTTAAAACTAGTAGAGAGTTAAGAGATGATGCTTATTTAAAGCTTGATGTGATGATAACGAGGGGTGTTAAGGCTTGGGAAGAGATAGAGTTTAAAGATATGCCTAAAAATGTACAGGAACAGTATAATAATTAATAAAGCGGATGTTTAAGTCTGCTTTTTTTGATATAATGATGAAGAAAGGAGCTTTTTAAATGAAGATGAGTGGGTTTAAAATATTTCAAATTTTTCAGTTTATTGTGTTTTTGGGAGTTAGTGTATTTATTTTTGTGAGAAAGGTTGATGGAACAGGAGCTGAAAACACATTTGATGTAGCATTTTTAAATTTTTCTGTATGGTTTGGTTTTTATTTATTTTTATTAGCTATTGAATATGGAATAAAGTTTTTGGGAGTAATAAAGAAGAAATAGTGGGTTTGAATCAAGTGTTAATGAGTATATGGAATATTTAATGAAAGCGAATAATTCTGATATTATGGCTGAATAAGTAAATAAGTTAATGACTGAAGCTAAAAATTCGGCTGCATCAGGAAAAACGGTTAAAGATGGTAAAAAAATTGATCTTGGGTATGTTGGTAATGATGATAATTATCAATATCAAGTTATTAGACTATATGAGTAAGGAGTTAGAATAATATGGCTAATGAAAACAAAAAAGATTTTAATGCTATGATGAAAAACAACAAAGATATGCCTAAAATTCAAATTATAGAAGATGAAAAGACTATTAAAAAATATGGGGGAAATAAAATATTTTTTGCTCCTCCACTTTATTATGATGAATTAATGAAAAAAGTTCCAAGAGGAAAGTTGGTGACAGTAGGGCAGATAAGAGATTATCTTGCTAAACAGAATAGTGCAGATTTTACTGATCCAATGACTGCTGGAATTTTTATAAATATTGTAGCTTGGGCGAGTTATCAAAGAAATAATGATATTACACCTTACTGGAGAACTTTAAAATCTGATGGTGAGTTAAATGTTAAATATCCTGAAGCAATAGAACTTCAAAAAAGGTTACTTAAAGAAGAAGGACATACGATTATTTCAAAGGGTACAAAGAATATAAAGTATTATGTTAAAGATTTTGAAGATAGTTTGATAGAATTATAATGGCATGAAAGTAGGGAATCTTATGAAAAACAAAAAAGTTAATAAGCAAGAAATTAAAGATGAAACAAAAACATATATGTTAGAGGGAATGTCAATAGGAATGTGCATCGGAACATCACTAGGGGTAATTATAGGAGTGTTTACTGATAATATTCCTATATGTATATGTTTTGGAATTAGTATAGGTTTATGTGTTGGTTTAGGAATGGGATCTTTAATTAAAAAAGATAAGCAGTAATTTGAAATTATAAAAAGGAATGATAAGATTGAAAACAGAAAAAGAAAAAATGATTTCTGGAGAAAAATACAATCCTGCTAATCCTAAACTTGTTTTTGAACGAGCACGAGCAAATAGAATATGTAATAAGTATAATAAAAGGAATTTTAATGAGATAAATATGAGATCACGATTAATGAGAAAATTAATAAACACTAATGGAATATTTTGGATTAAACCACCATTTTTTTGTGATTATGGATATAATATTTTTATTGAAAAAAATGTTATGCTTAATTATGGTTGCGTAATATTAGATGTTTGCCCAGTAAAAATAGGAGAACATACTTTGATTGGACCAAATACCCATATTTATACTGCTTGTCATTCATTAGTTCCAGATGAAAGAATTTCAGATATTGAATTTGGCAAACCTGTAACTATTGGTAAAAATGTATGGATTGGAGGGAATTGTACCATTTTGCCTGGAGTTACTATTGGTGATAACTCGGTTATTGGTGCTGGAAGTGTAGTAACAAAAGATATTCCAAACAATTCAGTAGCAGTAGGAAATCCAGCAAAAGTGACATCAAAAAATTAGTTATATAAATTAAAATACTATTAAGTAGGAGATGGAAGATATGAAAGAACTAGTAGATTTTATTGTTTTATTTCTTTTATATATTTTTATATTTTACAAGAGATGGAAATTAAAGGGAAAAGATGTATTATTTATAAATACTATAATGTATATATATTTATCATTTGTATTGTATTTTACCTTAATGCCAATAATCGCTTCTTTACCATTTATATTTAATCACTCTTATGTGTCAATGAATTTAGTGCCTTTCATTGACGTTTCAGGTGGCAATGGAGATTTTATTAGACAAGTAGTTTTAAACATTATAATGACAATTCCATTTGGATTTTTATTGCCACTTATTAAAAACAAGAAAGCAAGCTTAATAAATATAATATTATATACATTTTTATTAAGCTTAGGTATTGAGTTATTACAACCTTTAATAAATGATTTTAGATCATCAGATATAACAGATTTAATAACAAATGTACTTGGTGGAATTATTGGTTATATATTGTATATAGTATTTAAACCATTAACAACTAAAATATTAAAATTTACAAAGAAAGAATAATAACAAATTATAATTTACGGAGGAATTATGAGGTACAGTAATAAATTAGAATTGGTAGAAGCAATAAAAAGTAATGCTAATTTGTTTATTAAAGAATATTTGGATATAAAAGAATCATCTATAAATATGGTTGATGAGGAAATTGGATATACTCCTTTTCAAATGTTATCGTTTTGCAACGGTTGGATGGATTTAGTTTTAGCTTGGGAAAGTGAAGAACAAAAAGGCATTCAAAAAACACCACTTGCTACCGAGTGGAAATGGAATAATTTAGATTGGTTATATCAAAGTTTTTATGATAAATATAATGGCTATTCTTTAAAAGAGTTAATTAATATTTTTAATCAAAACGTTGATAATATTATCAAACTAGTAAATAATTTATCTGATGTAGAATTATTGGAAGCGGGAAAAAGAAATTGGGCGAAAACAAATGGTAAAGAATTTAGTGTATGTAGATTAATACATTTAAATACTATTGCTAATTTCAAGAATTTTAGAGGTAAAATTAGAAAATGGAAAAAGAATAATAACTAAAAATAAATTAGTTAATGTAGGAAAATTAAATAAGTATCATAGTGAAAAAATAAAGTTTATTGTAAAAATGAAGAGAGATAGGTTATATTATGTGAAACTGATTTTTTGTTATAATTTTGGTGTTGGAGGTTAATTATGGAAAAAAATAGAGAGTTTTCTTCTGTTTGTACTTTTGATTATAAAAAATATAAGGAGTTTGCTTTAGGTGCTGTTTCTACTAGAAAAATGAATATTTTGTTTATGTTTGTTTCTTTGCTTTTATTAATTTTATATATGATTATGGGCAGTTATGGACTTGTAATAATAATTGGAATTATATGTGGGATATTTTTGATTATATATAAGGTGGCTGGAATTAATAAGATCCAATATAAAAGAACTAAAAATTTGAATAATGGTGAAGATTTGAGACAGACTTTTAAGGTTAGTTGTGGTAATATTGTTTTGACTTCACAAAAGGGTGATACTTCTAGTTATAAACTTAGTCAAATAATTTCGATTATTGAAACAGAAAATTTATTTATTTTAAAGTTAAAATACAATGTGGGAATTATTGTAGATAAAAATAATTTGACCGGTGGAAGTAAGGAAGAATTTATTAATTATTTATTTGAAAATTGTGAAAATTTAAAGTCTAAGAAAGTTATTAATAGTAAAAAATGGGTTATTATAAGAAGAGTTTTTCTTGGAATTTGTTTACTGATTTTTTTGCTTGCTATTATATTTTCTTTTATGAATAGTAATAGGATGGATAAATATGAAAAGAGCTTTGAAGATAAGGACTATAATGTTGATGTTAATGAAAGTGTGAATGATGGTTATACTTTTAAAACGATGACTGTTATGAGTAATAATAGTGTTTTGTATGTTTATGATTTTAAAACAGATAAGATGGCTGAGCATAATTTAGAGTATTGGGCAAAATCAGAGACTGATGATAATGTTAAAGATGAGTATATAAAAGAAGATAGTAAGGATTATAAAAAGTATATAATAGATGATAAGGGATATGTTATTTTGATTAGAAAAGATAATTTTGTTTTTTATGGCATTGGTAACTCTCATTATAAGGATGAGCTCAATGATATGATAGAAGTAATAGATAATTAATGTTAAGAAAAATTGCGTATTTTCCAGTGAAAATTGGTAGATTAAACTGTGATTAAAATATAAAATGGGCTTTGAAAGGAGGGTTTATGGATTTAGGAAATAAAATATCAGATTTAAGAAAAAAAGAGAATCTTTCACAAGAAAAATTGGCAGAGAAATTAGGGGTGACAAGACAGACTATTTCTAAGTGGGAACTTGGAGAGACGGCACCTGATATTTTGCAGGCTAAAAAATTATCTAAAATATTTAATGTTAGTTTAGATGAATTAACAGATAATGATATTAAAAATGTTTTGGAGGCTAAGGTTAGTAATACAGAAAAACTAGCTGGTATGATAATTAAAATACTTAAAATTATTGGTGTTATTGCAATTATTTATTTAGTACTTATGATTATAGGTCTTGTTTTATTTATGGTGTTTCCAGAAGAGCATAGTAGCACGAATGTTCAGACTATATCTGCTACTATGGACTGTGTGATAGAAGGTAAAGATTATACTATTTCTATTGGTGAAGGAAATTATTTTGATTGTCCTAATTGCAGTAAAGATATGGAGATATATTTAAAGGATATTACTGACTGGGCAAATATTGACCATAGTGTAGAAAATATCAAAAAATATTTTGAAGATAATGGTGGAAGCTGTCAATAATAAAAGAATATCAATTTGAATAGTTGATATTCTTATTTTTATATTCATCTTTTAATATTTGATTTATTTCTTCGGGATTTTCTTTGCACCCATTTTCTAGCCATTTTTTAACTATGGCATTTAAACCAGCTTTGAAAAATTCAATGTGATAGTCAATATATTTGTCATTATATATTTCTTTGGCAAGTTTGGTATCATATTTTTTTATAATAAATGGTTCATCTTTTTTTAGTTTGAAATAGGTTTTATAAAATATTTGATTTTCTTTAATATGGGTAAAAAGTTTTAAGTAGTTGTGTGAGTTATATTTATCTTTTCTTTCATTTTGGTATAAGAGGGTAACTTCGTTTTCAAGTTTTTCTGCGATTTTGTCAGCTAGGTCATATATATCAATGTAGTTAGCATAAAAGGTTGATCTATTTAATTTGGCTCTTTTACAAATTGATGTTACAGATATTTCACTGATGTCTTTGGTTTAAATTAGGTTTAAGAAGATGTTTTCGATTTTTTCTTGAGATTGTTTTTTTCTTTTATTGTTTGGTTTATTCATAATTTCTCTTTTATTCCAACAAATGTTTTAAAATTGATGATTGTTTTTAGATTATAAGAATATTATATTAAAATTGTAATTAAACAGGCAAGTGTCGGTTTAATGAAAGGGGAGGTAAAATGGCTAAATCTAAGTTAGTAGAGGCTAATAAGTTTATCAGTTTAACAGTAGCAATGATTTCAATGATTTCTTTAGAAGTGGCGATGATATATCAGTTTGGTAGTAATGATAGTGATTTTAAACTGGTTATGACAATGGTCACTGGTTTTGTGGTGGCAATTGTTAATTCTTTTATGGCTATTTATATGATAGTTAAAGCTAATAAGAAGTTGCGAGCAACAGATTAAAAGTAAATACAAATGTGTTAAATAGAAACTATTTAAGATATTTGTATTTTTTCTTGAAGTTATTTAATAAAAGTGATATTATTATGGCAATATATTTGACTAATATATAATAAAAAATATTAATAAGTATTTTAATATGTGTTAAAGATGTTATTTTTGTTTTATTTATTGATAAAGTGAGTTGATTATGTGTTAAGTAAAGTTTGTGTGTTACTGGATAAAAATAATTTTATTCAAAGCGAAGTGAATCATGCTCTTTCTATTATTTTAAGAGCTTATGATGAAATACAATATATGATTTTAAAAGGAAAAAATATAAAGTTTGAGTTAAAACAAATGAAAGGATTTACAGTTTCTTACGATACTTTTTATGTAAGTCTTATTATGGGAAGTGAAAAATTGTGCTTTCAATATGACAAGTTTGAACATTTAGTAGAAGAAATATATGCTTATTTTCAAAATAAGTATCCTATTAATTATGATTATAAATTATTAGACCCAATATATTTTTCACTTTTCTTTTATGATTTATTAGATAAAATAGTTGATGTAAAATATGATATAGTAAATGTATCAGATTTTAAATTATTAAGGCATAATTCAGCTCCAGTTTCAATGGAAGAATCAGAAAGTTATAAAGCTTTAATTAATAATGGTAAAAGAATTTATACACCTTTTAAGTCTAATCATATAATTGATTCTGACTATGATAGATTGAAAGCTTCTTTGAATAGTATTAAAGAAAATGGTTATCCATATCATGATAAATTGGTAATATTATATAATGATGAAATGTTTATAAGAGATGGTCAACACAGGATTGCTGTATTAAAGTATTTGTTTGGTGATGTTGATGTTAAAGTAGTGCGATTTTATTTAAAAGATAATTATTTTTATGCATAATTGTTATAGATAGGTGGTAATTTTTATGATGATAGGATATGATAAAAATTTATCATACGATTCATATTTGAAGCATTATTTAAAGGATGTTTTAAATTTAGATGATGTTCAATTATTGTATACAAATAGATTTGGATGTTATTCATTTACGACTGTCGCTCCTATGAGAGGATGTAAAAACTGTGAATATATAAACAATTATCCGCATTTTAATATTCCTTTAGATGTTAGTTTAAAAGAATTGGATGATTTTATAAATCATAGACCAATTTATAATGAGGACTTTACTTTAAGATATGGTGATATACATCCAAATAAACCAATACCAATGCTTGGACAACTACGAAATTTGTATGTTGATGATATGATTAAAGGGTTAATTCGTACTAGTGGAGAAATTAATAATATTTTTACAATTGGAGATATTTCTAAAAAAACAATTAATAAGTTTTTAGATTCATATTCGCAGTCAGAAAGAAAGATAGCATTTGAAACTTTGTATACTAGTTTAATGCATGGTAAATTTTTAGATTTTGAACTTTTGGATGACTATAGTAAATACTGTGATGTGTCTATAGAAAAAACTGATGGAGTTTTATCCAAATTAGGATTTGTTGATATTGATTATTTGAGAGAGTCTGAATTATATAAATATGCAGAGATATATGATTTTATTAGAAATTTATCTTATAGTAATGGAATTAATGAGAATGATGAAATTAAATATTTTTTACAGGAATTTATGTTTTTATTAAATCCATGTATAAAAGATAGTGTGATTATTAATATAATAGGACAAGATCAATCTGAACACATAAAGAAAGTTTTACAAGTTAAAAAAGATAATAATTTAGATTTAAATGTTATGTTTTTAACTTATAATATATGTAAAAGTGCAGCTTCAAGAAATCTTGAGGAATGGTCTGAAATATTATATAATATTATTGAAACTAATAATATTCAAATTGATGATGAAAAAATTGAGGCATTTGATTTTCTGCGGCTGTTTTATGCGGCAGTAGGAACTAATCAAATAATTGATTTTAATATTATCAAAAATATAAATATTGTGATGTTTGATAAAATTTTTTGTAGTTTAAGTAGAAGAAGTTTGACAAATTTTAATGGTTTTTCTTTGACTGGTGAACAATTAATTGCTAAAATGGCATTAATTAATCAAGTGTATTATAATGCTTTAATAAGCGGTAATCCAAGCAAGGTAACAAGATTTTTGTTTGATATAATGAAGGCATATAATAGTGTTCAAGAAAAAGAAAAGGTTAGAGATTTATATAATGCAGTTGTTACAACGGCTATGATAGATTTATCTATAAATAAGACTAAAATATATAAAAGGAGGGGATTATAATGAAAAAACCAAATAATATTAAAAAAGAAGATATTATCGCAATATCATCAATGTCGGACGGTATATTAAAGGAGTCTAAGCAAAAAAAGTTATTTAAGGCAATTAAGAGACTTGAAACAGAGTTTACTATAACTAAAGATGAGCACATAACTTGTAGTGTTAAAGGGGAAAGTTGTGATGCTAGAACAAGGGCAAAAGATTTTATGAAACTTGTAGAGGATAAAAATGTTAAATGTATAATTGGAGTTACAGGTGGCAATTACTTAATAGAAGTATTAGATTATTTAAATTTTGATTTAATAAAGAAAAATGTTAAATGGATACAAGGACAATCAGATATTACGATTTTATTATATTTAATTACAACAAAGTATGATATTCAAACAATATATTCTTATAATGCCAATTCGATGGCTAATATTAGTGATGAAGAATACAATAATAATATTCTCGTGTTAAAAGGAGAGAAAATTATACAAAATGATTTTAAATATCAGTTAATCGATGGTGAGAAACAAGTAAGTCATTGGGTGTGTAAGCAGGATGTTGATTTAACTGGTAGAATAATTGGTGGTTGTTTAGAATGTTTGATGGATTTAGTAGGGACAGAATATGATTATACGACTAAATTTATTGAAAAATATAAAAATGATGGAATTATTTGGTATTTTGATATTGACTATATGAATAATGAGCAATTATTAAGAAATCTTTGGCATTTGCAAAAGTTGGGATGGTTTAAATATTCTAAATGTATTATACTTGGAAGAGTAGAGGAAACTAGTTATACTGGTATAACATTAGATGAAACGTTAATCAGAGGACTTAGGGAGTTAAATGTACCAATTATAACTAATTTTGATTTAGGCCATACATATCCAAGAATTACAATAGTAAACGGAAGCATTGTACGATTAATATGTAATGAAAAAGAACATAAGGTTGAAATTATTAATTAGTATGAAGAAGATTTTGGTTGGTATATGTGGTATTGGTAATGGACACATAAATAGACAGATATGCGTTATTGAACAGCTTTTAAAATATGATGTGATGGTTGTTGTTGCTACAACAGAAGATAAGAAAAAAATTATAAATCGTAAATTTTCCAAAATTCCAGTTATACTAGTAACTATTCCTTGGATTACATGTGATGATAATGGTTTAGATTATAAAGATTGCTTGATTAAATATAGAAATAATAATATAGATCAATATGAGAAATTTTTTGAATTTTGTTTATCTATAGAAAGAATTTTTAAATCAAAGCCGGATTTAATAATTTCAGATTATGAGCCTAATGTCGCACAATATGCTTATGCATCTATGGTTCCGCTTCTTTGTATGGAACAGCAGTCAAAATTTATATATCTTGATGAAATTAATATTAAAGGTGCTTCAATTAAGGAGGAAGTATATAGGCTAAATTATTTTTTTCCAAAATATGACAAAAGGATTATTTCTTCATTTTTTCCTATATTTGTCAACAATGAAAAAGTAACAATAGTTTCGCCAATAATTCCCAAAATAAACTCTAATTTTAAAGATAGTAAGAAAGTGGTTGTATATTTTTCTCCATATTCTGATTCTGAAAAATATGAGAGAATCTTAAATGTGATAAAAGATATCAAAAATTATACATTTAATGTTTATACGATTAATAATTATAAGAAGTTTGAAAAGTATGAAAATATAAATATACATAGTTTTAGTGATAAATTTCAAGATGATTTATCAAGTTGTTCTTTTTTGTTATCAACTGGAGGACATCAATTATTAAGTGAATCATTATCATTGGATATTCCTATTTATGTTTTTCCGCTGGAAACCTATGAACAAAAATACAATGCGTTGATGGTAGAAAAATATAATTTGGGATTTGTCGCTAAAGATTTTTCTTGTGATGAAATTAATAACTTTTTATCGAGATATGATGAATTTCATAATAATATTATTTGTTTTAAAAATAAATATTATAATCAAAATTGGGAAGATGAACTTAAAAAGTTATTTGATTAGATTTATATTAAGTTTAATTTGTTTTATATAATATCCATTTATGGATATTTTTTCTTAACATGGAAGCTACACACGGGTATATATTTATAATGGAAGGTGATAGATATGGAAAAAATATTATTTATGAATTTTAGTCCTAATAAGGAAGGCAATACTTTTAGTATTGGTGAAAAACTTTTAGAAGGTAAAGACTATGATGCCATGCAGATGAGTGATTATAAGATTTCACAATATGGTTAGGTTTTTGCCGATGATCAAATAAAAGAGGTGTTTGATAAGATTAAAGAGTATGACACTTTAGTTATCGGAGCGCCCGTTTATTGGTATACAGTTAGTGGTCTTTTAAAAACATTTATCGATAGGCTTTATATGTTACCAGAAGCGGAAGTTTTAAATGGTAAGAATTTATATTTGTTTGCTCAAGGCTCTGGTCCTGATAATGGTACAGTTAAATCAATTACTTTTTTAGCTAATAGATTATGCACACTTATGGGAATGAATTTAAAAGGAGTGTATGTGGATACAGCTGATGGTAGAAAAACCTTAAGTGAAATGGCTATTTAAATTATTTAGAGGTTGTTTATGATGAAAAATATTTTATGGATTGTAATCTTAGTGATTGCGATAGGTTTATTTGGATATTTTTATATGAATAGAGATAGTGATTTTACTAGTGGTGAGGTGAATAATATTTTATCGTTTACTAAAAGTTCGACGGTTTCAGAGGTTATGAATAATAAGTTTTTCGAGGGATTTGGCAATTTGATTTTTCCGGTGGATAGAGATTTCGATGGTAATACTAGATTAGATGATATCGATGATATTTATGTTTGGTATAACTATATAAATGATGATAAGACGGTGGAAATTGTCAATTATATGAAAGATGAAGTGGATGCTGGTAATCAGATTTTCTACCATATATATTCAGAAGATGAGATGAAGGCTGATCCTGAGAAAAGAAATATAGGTATATTTTATTTTAGAGGAGAGCCTGGTAATAAGATGGCAATTTTGAATGCTGGTGGTGGATTTATGTATGTTGGAGCTATGCAAGATAGTTTTCCGCATGCTTTAGAGCTTTCTAAAAAAGGATATAATGCTTTTTCCCTTATTTATAGGCCGAGTGCGGCGATGGAAGATTTGGCTAGAACGGTGGCATTTATCTTTGAACATGCCGATGAACTTGAGGTTGATACTTCTGGTTATTCTGTTTGGGGTGGTTCAGCTGGTGCACGTATGGCGGCATGGTTTGGCAATAATGGAACAGAAGGATATGGCGAGAAGGCTTATCCAAAACCGGCTACTGTGGTTATGCAATATACTGGTTTGAGTGAAGTGACTGGCGCGGAGCCACCAACATATAGTTGTGTGGGTACTGATGATGGAACCTTCGACTATAGAATTATGGAAGAGAGAACTAATAGAATTAAGGCTAATGGAACAGATGCGGAAATTGAAGTATTCGATGGACTTCCTCATGGATTTGGTTTAGGCATTGGAACTAATGCAGAAGGTTGGATTGATAATGCAGTTAAGTTCTGGGAAGATCATATGTAAATGCACAAATATGGTTTAATGAGAATTATTTCTCTGATTATAAAAAATGGGGTGTCATAATTTAAAATCCTGAATTTGACAGTTTTACAAAGCAAAAAACTCCTTAAGGCTTATTTTATAAAGCTTCGAGGAGTTTTTATATATTTAAAAAAGTGCGTAATTTTTTTATAATTTTGTTTCCTTGAAAATTATTTTAAATTTTTTATAATTAAGTATTTCATAGTTGGTATTAATGCTTGTTTTCTCATGCAATGTATGAATTAAATTGCTGGATGTATATAATGGCACATATCCAAATCCAGGAAAGTTCCTAAAATTATAATTTCTTAAAGTATCTATAATTTTTTCGGCAGTAAATTTTTCATCAAGTATTTTTTCTAAATATCTAAAGATAGTTAAAGCAAGGAAACAAGTAGTAAAGTGAGCTTTAATTCTATCATCTCTAGATAAGTATACAGGTCTTGATTTAAATTCACTTTTCATAAGTCTAAATGATTCTTCAATTTCCCATCTGCGATGATTAATTTTAATTATATCTTGAACATTATCTTCAAGATTTGTACATACTGCATATAATCCATCATATTTTGCTTCTTCATTAATAACATCATAATTCAGCTCGTAATGATTCTCTTCAGCTACTTCTCCGTTAGGAGTAATAGAGATAGTACTTATAAATCTTTTAGGATCATTCTGTTTCGGTTTACCTATTTTTTTAGAATTTTTATCAATAAGTTTTTGGGCTCTTTGTATTTGATTTTCTCTAATATTTTTTTGGTATTCTTGATATTTTACTGAATAGGTAACAATAAGTCTTTGTTCTATTCCGTTTTCTTTAATCCATTTTTCTTTGTAGAAAGTTTTATCATGATATTGTTCCATCAATTCTTCATTTTCTCTTAATTTAGAAATATTATAAGTTTTATCACTACCATATAGTTTCCAACCAGAAGTTAAATCTAAAGCCCACTGTTTAAGGTGTGATTTTAATTTTTTAATAGACTGAGTAGTGATAAAACTTCTTCCACTTATATTATTAAATTTTCTATTTGTATTAGAAGCTAAACCAGCATCAGTACATACAACAAATTTTGAAGAATGAAAATCTTTTATTATTTTTTCTTCTAGTGGTTTCATAGTAATTTGTTCATTAGTATTACCAGCAAATATACCTAATGACATTGGAATGCCATCACCATCTAAAAATAAGCCCATTTTAGTAATAGGAGTAGGTCTGTTTTCCTTTGACTTACCATATTGTCTTAAGCCACTTTCTTCTTCAATTTCAAAAAAGAAATTTGTACAATCATAATATAAAACTCTATCATTTCTTTTCATAAAATTTAAGCTATTTTTATAAAGCTCAGATTGGATAAAATCAGATTCATTAGCTATGACTTCTAAAGCTCTATAAATATCATGAAGTTCAAAATTTGGTTGTTCAAGAAAGTTTTTAGATAATTCTAGAGTTTTAAGCTTAGAAGATGGATAAATAATTCTACCATAAATAAGTCTAGATAAAATAGAATTCAAATCATATTTAAATTGATATTTATCAGTTATTTCATCACAGATTTTATTTAAACCAAGTTTTGTATATTGTTCATTATCTTTTAATTTTTTGGATTGTGACAATTTTAAAATAATGTCACTAGAGTTTTCTTTTTCTTCTTTATTTAACAATTCAACATATTGTTTTGCCCATACATATGGATTTTGTCCTTGAGCTTTAAGCGTAACTTCCTCTAGATTACCTAATTTTTCAATTACTTTAGATGTTCTTTTCCCGTTGATAGTAACAGATTTAATAACAAAGAATGATTCAGAGTTTTTGCTTTTTGTAATCGTTAATCTCATGATATCACTATCCTAATCTAATATAATTATATCAAATTACCATAAATTACGCATATTAAAAATTTGACAAAAAAATAACCATTTTTTCAATGGTTTATGCAATTTTCTTAATTTAAAACTGTCAAAGTCCCGGGTTATCCACATGGCTTTGGAGCTGGTGGGGACTGGATAGGTGATGTTTCTGTTTGGCTTGAAAATATATTTGAAAGATAAAATGCATATCAAATGATATGTTTTTTTTGTATAGAAATTTTTAAAATATTATAATTAATATAGAATGGTGAGAAATTAAATGTTATAATAATTGAAATAATTTTAATATGGTTAAAAATAAAAAGGAGGTATATCTATATGAATGAAAAAGATTTACAAGTTACTAATCGTGATTTCTTAATTTATAAAGATGATAATGGTGATGTTAAAGTAAATGTGATGCTTATTAATCATGATTTATGGTTAACACAAAATTTAATGTCTGAATTATTTGATACATCAAGGAGAAATATTGGTCTTCATTTACAAAACATATATTTTGACAGAGAGTTAGATGAGAGTTCAACTAAGAAGGAAATCTTCCTAGTTCAAAATGAAGGTGAACGAAGAGTAAAAAGAAAAACTTTGGTTTATAATTTAGATGCTATTATTGCTGTTGGATATCGCGTTAATTCAAAAAAAGCTACAAATTTTAGAATATGGGCAACAAAAGTGTTAAAGGAGTATATGATAAAAGGCTTTGTGATGGATGATGAAAGGCTTAAAAATCCTAATTATATTTTTGGCGAAGATTATTTTGATGAACTTTTAGAGAGAATAAAAAATATTCGTTCTAGTGAAAGAAGATTTTATCAAAAAATTACTGATATTTATTCACAATGTAGTATAGATTATGATAAAGATAGTGAAATAACAAAGACTTTTTTTAAAACAGTTCAGAATAAATTACATTTTGCAGTTACAGGAAATACGGCTGCTGAAATAATTTATAATAGAGCTAATGCAGATAAAGAAAATATGGGTTTAACTAATTGGAAAAACAGTCCTGATGGATCTATTTACAAATACGATGTTGTAGTTGCTAAAAATTATTTGAATGAGAAAAAATTGAAAGATTTAAATAGAATTGTTACGATGTATTTAGATTATGCGGAAATGCAGGCGGAAAATCATAATGCGATGACGATGAAAGATTGGACTCGGAAATTAAATGCATTTTTAAAATTTAACGGTAGAGAAATTCTTCATGATGCAGAAAGATTTCTCACGAAGTAGCTAAGGAACTTGTTTATAAGGAGTATGACAAATTTAGAGTAAAACAAGATAGGTTATATAATTCTGATTTTGATAAATTTATATTAGAAGTTTCTAATATGGAGAAATAGATAATAAATTATAGGAGAGGTATTTTATGGGATTAATTGATGTTGCAAGTGGAAATTCAGTATGGCGTGGACTTGATTATGCTAAAAATGGGAAAATAAAAAGTTATAAACAAATAGATGATGACGTTTATACTGGTATTGCTTTGGGTAGTAATGGTGAGAAGTATAATGTATTTATGGATGTAAGTCATCCTAGAAAATCAAAGTGTGATTGTCCTCATGCAAAGGATAGAAGGATTGTTTGTAAACATATAGTAGCATTATACTTTACGGTTTTTCCAAAAGAGATAGATAGGTTTTTAAAGGAAGTTGAAGAAGCTCAAAAAGAATATGAGGCTTACGAAGAAGAGTTAGAAATTAAGTTACATAAATATATTAAATCGATGAGTAAAGCTGAACTTCAGGAAACAGTTTTACAACTGTTATATGAAGGACCTGAGTGGATGTATGATAGATTTATTAGAGATAGAATTGAATTTTGATAGGTGGTGCTATGGTTTTAAAAAACGATTATAATGAATGTATTACAAATTTAGCTTGTTCGATTAGAAAATATTTTGATTTGGAATATAAACATAATACATTAGATTATGTGGATAAAATTTTAGATAAAAATAAACCTAAAAATGTAGTAGTTATATTATTTGATGGAATGGGTTCGAGGATTTTGGATAGAACTTTAGATAAAGATGACTTCTTTATTAAAAATAAATATAAAGAGATAACGAGTGTTTTTCCAGCAACAACGACGGCGGCTACAACTTCAATGATGACAGGATTGAATCCAATTGAACACGGTTATACAGGCTGGTTTTCATATATTAAGCCTATTGATGAGGTGATTGCTCTTTTTACGGGAGAAAATAAAGTTACACAGATGCCTAGTGACAAATGGTCAGATATTAAGAAAAAGTATTTTAATTATAAGACAATAACAGAAGAGATTAATGATGCTGGCAAGTATAGAAGTAGAATTTTATTTCCTTTTGGAGAAAATAGTTATAAAGATTTAGATGATATGCTTTCTATAATAAAAGAAGAATGCGCTGAAGAAGGTAAGAAATTCATATATGCTTATGATGAGGAGCCTGATCACACAATGCATGATGTTGGTCCTGATAGTGATGAAGTTAAAAAGTTGATAAAAATAAGAAATGATAAGGTAGAAAAGTTATGTGATGGGTTAAAGGATACAATAGTGTTTATTGTAGCGGATCATGGGCACATTAAAGTGGATAATATAGATTTAAATGATTATCCCGATGTTACTGGTTTATTAGAACGTACGCCTTCGATGGAGACAAGAGCAATTTCCTTTAAAGTTAAAGTTGGAAAAAATAAAGAATTTGAAGAAAAATTTAATAAATATTTTGGAAAATATTTTAATTTATATAATAAATCTGATATTATAGATAGTAAGTTATTTGGTGATGGTGATGAGCATCCACTTTTTAGAGATGCGATAGGTGATTATATTGCAATAGCTGAAAATTCGAATAAGTCTTTAGTTTCAGAAGGTGATGTGATTTTGTGTTCGCATCATGCGGGATATACTGATGATGAGGTTTATATACCGTTAATTATTGTTAATAAAGTAAAATAAAAGTAATTGTAAAATGATTGTAGGAAGGTGATATTATGAAATATTTTAAAAAATTAGTTGGAGATAGAATATATTTATCTCCTAAAAGCGCTGATGATGAGGCAGTAGAAAAGTATACTGAATGGATGAATGATTTTGAAGTTACTGATTATATTGGAAGAAGTGATCAGCTTACAACATTTATTGGTGAGAAAGAATGGCTTGAAAAAACAGTAAAAAATGATGGTAATAGGAATTTTGATATTGTTGATTTAGATAATGATAAACTAATTGGAACAGTTGGCTTAGTGCATATAAGTCAAACTGATAGAAGTGCAGTGCTTGGTGTTTTTATTGGGGACAAAGATTACAGAAGTAAAGGTTATGGAACAGAAGCTATTAATATGTTATTAGAATATGGTTTTAAGTATCTTAATTTACATAGTATTAGGTTAGATCTTTTAGACGTTAATGAAAGAGCTCATAAATGTTATTTAAAATGTGGGTTTAAGGATACTGGTTGTGATAGAGAAACAATTTTCTTAAACGGAAAGTATTACGGAAAGTTGCACATGGATATATTAGAAAATGAATTTGATGGAGATTATATCAGAAATAAAAATGTTTAGTGAATACTGAAAAACTTATCAATTTTTTTGATAAGTTTTTATTTATATTTGCTTTTTTTAATTATTTTAAAGGAAAACACGAGGTGAATACAAGGCAAATATCATCTGGCAATATAAAAGCCCTTGAAAAATCAAGGGTTAATTTCATAATGGAGCAAGTGACCGGAATCGAACCGGCATCTTAGCCTTGGCAAGGCCATATACTAACCGTTGTACTACACCTGCGTCTTTTTAATTATATAATATTTTATGTTTATTGTAAAGAAAATATTTGAAAAAATGAAAAAAACTAGTTTAATTACTAGCTTTTAATTGATTTTTAAATACTTTTCTAAATAAGAATCTAACTAATGGTCCGGCATAAAAAAGTTGCCAGAATAATGCCATTGGAAAACTTAAGGTCCATGTTTGAATCCAGTTTACAAATAGGTTTTCCCAGCCTTTAAATTCAAAAAATATGTTGGCTATTAAAGTCATAATTGGACACATAAAAGCAACTGTTAAACAGGAAATCATTAAGGTTATAAATATAGGTTCTGTTTGTTTAACATTTAGTGTTTTAAAAGTTATTTTGTGAACTAATTTTCCAACAAAGAAAAACTCTATTAAAAAAGCGATTAAGCATGTTAAGGGTAATGCTTTTAGTACTTCTAAAAATATTTCATTAGATATTCCACCATTTTGAAGTGATATGTTGTATGTTATCATAGCAAATACCATTAAAATAACCATCATTATTCCAAAAATGATTTCTTGAAATTTAGTTTTAGGCATATAAAAACCTCCTTTCATTTTTAAAAGAAGATTGTTGTTGTTCGTTAATCATTTTAAAATGTACGTTTCCAATTATACCAATTTCTTTTTGCCTTGAGTCATTATAACAAATTTTGTGAAATTATGTAAGTAAAAATGAATAATTTACATATTAAATTATCCATGATAAAATTGATATAGAGGGAAAATTATGGAAAAAATAAATGGATTATCAGAAGAAAAGGTAATTGAGTTAAAAGAACGTGGTCTTGTAAATTATAAAGCTGATGTTAAAACTAAATCAACTCATCAAATTATTATGGGAAACTTTTTCACATTATTTAATTTTTTGAACTTTGGTTTAGCTTTAGCTATTTTTCTTGTTGGTTCTTATAAAAATTTACTTTTTTTAGGGGTTGTCATTTGTAATACTTTAATTAGTACAATTCAAGAGATTAGAAGTAAAAGAATTGTTGATAAACTTTCTTTACTTAATGAGAGTAAAGCTACGGTTATTAGAGATGGGGTAGAGAAGCAAATTGGAATTCATGAAATTGTTTTAGGAGATGTCATTAAACTTAGAGCTGGTAATCAAATCGTGACTGATAGTAGAATTATTTCTGGTGAAATTTTAGTTAATGAATCACTTATTACAGGTGAATCTGAATCGGTGACTAAAAATAAAGAAATGGATATTTTATCGGGAAGTTTTGTCGTAAGTGGGAATTGTTATGCAGAAGTTATACATGTAGGAGCTGATAATTATACCGCTAAAATATCAGCTGAAGCAAAATATATTAAAAAGGTAAATTCGGAAATTATGAATTTTATAAATAAAATTATAAAATATATTTCTATATTTATTGTACCAATCGGTGTTCTATTATTTATTGGTCAAATGGGTGAAGGTAGTTTTGTGGATACAGTTGTACATGTTGTGGCCGCATTAATCGGAATGATACCAGAAGGGTTGGTACTACTTACTAGTACGGTTTTAGCTATTAGTGTTATTAGACTTTCTAAGTATAATGTGTTGGTGCAGGAATTATATTGTATCGAAACTTTGGCAAGAGTTGATACTATTTGTTTAGATAAAACGGGAACATTAACGAAAGGCGAGATGGAAGTTTCTAAATTAGTACCTTTAAACGGAACATCTATGAATGATATAGTAGATGCTTTAAGTATGATGAGTTATCATATGGATAATGATAATCAAACGATGGAAGCAATTAGTAAAAAGTATGCGAGAAGAAATGATCATAAGGTGATAGAGATTGTACCGTTTTCATCACAAGCTAAGTGGTCTGGCATTTCTTTTGAAGATGTAAGTTATATTTTGGGGGCTCCAGAGATTGTTTTAAAAGATACGTCAAAAATAGATAGAGAACTTAATGAGTATACACGCAGTAATAGAGTTGTATTGCTTGGTCAAGTTAAGCATAAATTGAATAAAACTTTACCTAAAGATATTCAGCCGTTGGCTTTAGTTATTATTAATGATAAGGTTAGATTAGAAGCTAAAGCGACACTTGAATATTTTAAGGAACAGGGTGTCGATATTAAACTTATTTCCGGGGATAATCCGCAAACAGTGGCTGGAGTAGCTGAAAAGGTTGGACTTACTAATATTAAATATATCGATATGAGTAAATGCGACGAGCCAATTATACAGATTGCTGACAAATATAATGTGTTTGGAAGAGTTAAACCTAATCAGAAGAAAGAGATTATTATGGCACTTAAAGCAAATGGTCATACAGTTGCAATGACTGGTGATGGAGTAAACGATGTTTTAGCTTTGAAAGAGGCTGATTGTAGTGTGGCGATGAATAGTGGTAGTGATGCGGCGAGAAATGTGTCACAGTTGGTGCTTTTGGATTCTAATTTTTCATCAATGCCAAAGGTAGTAGCCGAAGGAAGAAGAAGTATTAATAATATTCAAAGGTCATCTTCATTATTTCTTTGTAAGACAGTGTATGCGACATTACTAGCGTTATTGTTTATGTTTTTACCACAGAGTTATCCTTTTGAACCAATACAACTTACTTTGACAAGTGTAGTAACGATTGGAATTCCATCATTTATTTTAGCTTTGGAACCTAATAATGAAAGAATTAATGGTAAGATAATTATCAATGTTTTAAAAAGATCAATTCCAACAGCTTTGACGATTGTGGCTAATGTTTTAATAATTGTATTTCTACCAACCATTATTAGACTTACTGATGATGAAGTATCTACTTTATGTGTTCTTTTAACTGGACTTACTGGTTTTATGCTTTTGTATAGGATTAGTGTTCCATTTAATGCAATTCGTAGATGTTTGTTTGTATTTTTAATTACGATGTTTACGTTAGAGGTTGTATTTTTAGGGGACTTATTTTCATTAACAATTTTAACACCAAAACTTTTAATTTTAACAGCCGCTTTATTTATGATTGCCATATCTTTATTTAATATATTTACAGATTTATTTTACAAAATTTCTAATAAAGTGAATTTTTTAGAAAAGCCTTGATTTTTGGGCTTTTTTCTTTGATATTTTACCGACAAATATTGACAGTAAGTGTAAAGAGGATGTATAATGGTAATAATAATGGAACGGGTGATGGTATGATTGATGAAAAAGATACAGGGGCTTTAATTAATCAAATACGCGTGGTGACACGTGATCATATAGATTGGATTAAAACACAGTTACTTAAATCTGGTAATTTTATGGTGGCTAGAGGACGTGAAGTTTGGATCGATGTTCCCAATAGTAAGCTTAAAAATATTGTGACTATTCCTAGTAAAAACGAGCCTAATTATCGTGATGCGTGGGCAAGAGTTTACAATTTGGCTGTGGATTATTTGGAAGGATGTCTTAGTTATGCTTGTATGAGAGGTGAACTTGATTATAGAACGATTAACTGGCCAGAGTTTAATCCAGAAAATGCGGATTATGCCCGTCAGCTTGAAAGTATTTGGGATAATTATAAATTAGAGGTGGCTAGAAAATTACAAGAAGAAGAACAAAAGAAAAAGCTTACAGTTACTAAAAGTAGTGTGATGTTAGAACCGGTTAGTACTGCTGATATTGAGAAGGTATATGAGGAAGAGATTCAGAAGATGGAACCGTTGAAAGTGGAGGAACCTACTATTTCTGATGTGGTACCTAAACATGCGACTTTGGCTGAACCTATTACTTCATCTGAACCAGTTGTTCAAGAACCAGAGGCTAATGCTATAAATTTTCAAGAATCATCATCTGTTAATTTGGAAAGTAATTTAGAAAATGTTTCTGAGCCTGCAGAAGAATTTGTTGCACAAAAAATATTAGATGGCGATAAGTTGACTACAAAAGATGTTCGAAATTTAATTGATCAAGGAACTAATTTAGTGATTTTACCTTGTCAAGATGTTGATAATATCAAAGAAGAAAAATTGTTTTTTGAAAATATGAATGTATGTAATGATGAAAATGTTGATACTGGTGTAATGATATATGGTAAAGCTACTGATGAAAAAGATGCTACATATGAACTTAAGAAATTATTTAAACTTTTGGATCAATGTGGTAATAGTTTTACAAGATGTGTAGTATATGAAGTTAATGATAAATTTGTTCAAAAGAATAAAGATAGTGAAATGAAATTATTAAGTTTTATCAATGCTTATACGATGATTGCGGAAGGTCTTGCCAAGGAGGGAATGCTTCCAATTATTTCTATGAATTTAACAAGTAAGAAAATTTTAGAAGATATTTATAAACGTTATAATTTAGACAGTAAATATGAAATTGTCTATATGGTTTTAGTTAGAGAACTCGATGAATTATCTAAAGAAGATTCAACTATTTTAATGGATCCACAATATGATTATGATGTTATGACACTTAGAAATCCGAGATTTAAAAATAGTGAGATTATTAGAGAAATGTTAGAGAGTAAGAAAGCAATAAATACAACTTTAGCAAAAGCTGCATAGGTTGTATTTTTTTCTGATTCATGTAATATTATTATAAAGGTGGGTGACTAGATGTTAAAACTTAAGAATATTAAAAAAGATTATAAAACAGGTGATTTTGTTCAACACGCTTTAAAAGGTGTTGATTTAACGTTTAGAGAAAACGAGTTTGTAGCTGTACTTGGACCTAGCGGTTCTGGAAAGACAACCTTATTAAACATTATTGGTGGATTAGATAGATATGATAGTGGTGATTTGATTATTGATGGCAAATCAACTAAAAAATTTAAGGATAAAGATTGGGATGCTTATCGTAATCATGCGATTGGCTTTGTTTTTCAAAGTTATAATTTAATTGGTCATATTTCAGTTTTAGAAAATGTGGAAATGGGAATGACTTTAAGTGGTGTGAGTTCGGCTGAAAGAAGAAAGAAGGCTTTGTCTTTACTTGAAAAAGTGGGACTTAAGGAACACGCTCATAAAAGACCGAATCAACTTTCTGGTGGTCAAATGCAGAGAGTAGCAATTGCTCGTGCTTTGGCCAACGATCCAAAAATTATTTTAGCTGATGAACCGACAGGAGCTTTGGATAGTAAAACAAGCACCCAAATTATGGATTTGATTAAAGAAATATCTAAGGATAAATTAGTTATTATGGTTACGCATAATGCGGAACTTGCGGAAAGTTATGCCACTAGAATAGTTAAGATGAAAGATGGGGAACTTTTAAGTGATAGTAAACCTTATGATTCTGATGAAAGTAAGGGTAATTTAAATATTAAGAAAACGGCGATGAGTTTTTGGACAGCTTTAAAACTTTCATTTGGTAATATTCGCACTAAAAAAGGAAGAACGATTTTAACAGCTTTTGCTTCATCGATTGGTATTATTGGTATTGCTTTAATTTTGTCTTTATCTAATGGATTTAATATCGAGGTTGAGAATTTTGAACAAGACTCGCTTTCACAATCACCGATCATAGTTACCAATCAAACAGTTCAGATGGACGAGGATACTTTGAATGAACTACGTGGTGATAATAGTACAGTTGAATATCCAAGCGATAAAGAAGTGTATGCGCAAAAAAATATTGCTGATACGATAATTCATAGTAATAAAATAACAAGTGATTATATAGATTATTTGGATAAGTTGAATAAGGATGATATATCTGGAATTTCTTATGTTAAAGGTACTAGTATTAATATCGTCAGTAAAAATGGTGATGATTATAGTTTTGTTCAGCCTAGTTCTAGTTCAATGATGAGTAGTACTTCTTCTTTTGAACAATTACCTAGTAGTAATGGCGACGATGGAATAATAGAAAATAATTACGATGTTTTAGCTGGTGAAGTTAACGAAGATGAGGTTGGTTTAGTACTTTTTGTAAATAGTAGAAATCAGATAAGTTCTGATATATTAAAACAACTTGGTTTTGATGAACATGCGAGCTTTGATGATATAATTAATAAAGAATTAAAAGTCATTTTAAATGATGATTACTATATAAAAGTTGGCAATAATTTTATGGTTCAAACAGATTTAGAAAAGTTATATGATAGTGAAGATAGTATTACAGTTAAAATTACGGCAATTTTACGTGGTAAAGAAGATAAGGAATTAATTGCGACTAATACAGGTCTTTATTATACAGAAGCTTTGGGCAAAAAAGTTATAAGTAGTAATGATAATTCAGAGATAGTAAAAGTTCAAAGAGAAGCGGATTATAATGTTCTTACAAGACAATCTTTTGATGATACGATGACGAAAGATATGATTTTAGGTTATTTAGGTGCGGATGTGGTACCAACAGCTATTTATATTTATCCTAAGGATTTTGAAACTAAAGATGAAGTTACGAGTTATTTAGATAAATATAATGAAGGAAAAGCTGAAGAAGATGTTATTCAATATACAGATATGGCGGAGATGATTTCGACGTTATCTGGTAATATTATGGATGCAATAACAATAGTATTAATTGCTTTTTCTTCAATATCATTAGTGGTATCTTCAATTATGATAGGAATTATAACTTATATTTCAGTACTTGAAAGGACTAAGGAAATCGGAATTTTAAGAGCCATTGGTGCGCGAAAGAAAGATATTACAAGAGTGTTTAATGCGGAAACGTTCATTATTGGAATATTTTCAGGAGTACTCGGTATAGCTATCGCATATTTGCTTACAATTCCAACAAATATGATTATTGAAAATTTATCTGGGCTTGCGAATGTGGCAAAATTAAATCCAGTTCATGCTTTGATTTTAATTATTATAAGTATGGCTTTAACGATTATCGGTGGAGCTATTCCGGCTAATATAGCGTCTAGGAAAGATCCGGTTGAGGCTTTAAGAACAGAGTAAACACTCTGTTTTTTCGTTAATTTGACATTATTTCTCATTTTGGTACAATAGTAGAGCTTTAGAAAGGAAGAAAAAATGAAAAAAGAAAGCACATTAACGATGTTAGATGTAAAAAATGAGAAGTTAGCTGTAAAGAATAGATTAAGTGGTAGTTTATCTGGTGTAATGATTACTGAGATGACACCACAAAAATCACCAAGAGAGGAAGCCTTGGAAAGATATGCCCAATTTTTTAAGAAAAATTTAGCAAAGGTAGACGATATTGAAAGTTCTGATTATACCGCTTTAGAAATTGCGAATGATGAGGGATTAAATGTTACTTCTGTTTTAAAACAGAATAATGCAAAATTAAACTTTAAAATTTGTCATATTGGACTTATTGAAACTTTAATTGAAAATCCAGTAGAACTTCAAAAAGTTAATTTAATTCATGCGGTTCTACCATTTGATAATGCTAGTGCATTGGTGACATATTTATCAGATATTCCAGAGATTTCAAATGCAACAACAAGAGTTGCTTTAGGTTTATACGGCAACTCAGAAGATTCTAATTATGATTATAGTAGAAGAGTTTTAAGCAGAATGATTCGAAGTTTAGATTTTTTTGACTACAAAGACGATGAAATTGATGGAACCACTGTAAAGATGGTATGGTCAACTTATCAAAAAAATATGAGAATGAGACATTAATGTCTCTTTTTTGGTGTATAATTGTTTTGGTGATAGAATGGAAAATAAATTAAAGAGAATAGTAAACATTTTAAAAGATAATGGTAAAACAATTAGTACGATGGAATCATGTACTGGAGGAGCAATTGTAAATGCGATTACAAATGTGCCTGGTGCTAGTACGGTTTTAAATTTTAGTGCTATAACTTATTCAAATGATTTTAAGGTCAAAATGGGAGTAGACAAAAATATTATTGATAAATATACTGTTTACAGTAAAGAAACAGCTAGAGGAATGGCTAAAGCGATTAGTGATTTTGCCTTGAGTAGTTATGGTATAGGTATTACTGGTAAACTTGGTAAAAGAGATCCTAAGAATAAATGTGGCAATGACAATCAAGTATTTATGTGTATATATGATAAAGGTATCGATAAATATATCGATTTTGATATTTTTGTCGATAGAGATAATCGCCGTGATGATAAAAAAGAGGTTTTAGAAGAAGTTGTTGATAGGCTTTTAAGTTATTTGGAAAAATAGATATGTATAAGGATTTAGATTATTTGTTTCAAAATTTAAGTAAATCAAAGTTTCGCTCATCATTTCATTTAAGAAAATATATGATAGATTATATTAATGAAAAGGGTTTGGTTAAGATACGTGAGCACGCTTATGACTTTATTAATAAGAAGATAAGACCGGCCTATCCGAAAAATGATGGAAGACAAACGGCGATGAGAGGTCATCCAGTTTTTATAGCTCAGCACGCAACGGGAACGTGTTGCCGAGGATGTTTAGAAAAGTGGCATCATATTCCTAAAGGTAGAGAGCTGACTGATGAGGAAGTGGACTATATTGTAAATGTGATTATGCGTTGGATAAAAGGCGAGATGAAACGATAAAATTTCTATACAATTTTGTCTAATTATGGTATAATTTTAATGGTAATCGGTTGTTTCTGATGACCAAATATTAAAGGAAGGGAGATATAGAATATGGAATTAAAAGGAACAAAAACTGAAAAGAATTTATTAACTGCTTTTGCTGGAGAAAGCCAAGCTAGAAATAAATATACTTACTTTGCATCAACCGCAAGAAAAGAAGGTTATGAACAAATTGCAGCAATCTTTGAAGAAACTGCTAATAACGAAAAAGAACACGCTAAAATGTGGTTAAAAGCTTTATTTGGTGGAGATGTTAAAGATAGTTTAAAAGTTGATACTAAAGAAGCTTTAAAATTAGCTGCTGAAGGTGAAAACTACGAATGGACAGAAATGTATGCAGAAATGGCTAAAGATGCTAAAGAAGAAGGCTTTGATAAACTTGCTTACTTATTTGAAGAAGTTGGAAAAATCGAGAAAACTCACGAAGAGAGATATAACAAATTATTAGATGCTGTTAAAGATGAAAAAGTATTTAAGAGTGAAACTCCTAAGATGTGGGTTTGCCGTAACTGTGGTCATGTTCACTATGGTGAAAGTGCTCCAAAAGTATGTCCAGTATGTGCTCATCCACAATCATATTTTGAAATTAAAGCTGAAAATTATTAAGAAAAAAGAATTGCTGAATTTATTAGCAATTCTTTTAATATACTTAAATGGTGTCCCCTTGGGGGCTCGAACCCCAGACCCACTGATTAAGAGTCAGTTGCTCTACCAACTGAGCTAAGGAGACAAGTCCTTAATAATTATAGCATAAAACTTTATATAAATTCAATAGTTATAATTTTTTTGTGCAATTTTGTGCAATTTTCTTAATTGTGTGCTAGAATATTGTTTATCGCGAGGTGAAATTAGATGCGTTTATTTGATAATGTGACTGCATTTGGATGTTTACACGAAGTTGAACCTGGAATTAAAATAAATTATTCTGATTTAGAAAAGGTGTTTCCAAATTTGTATGAAAAATCTGTGACAAAAGGTTTAAGAATAGATGGTTTGGATCAAAATCTTATAAATGATTTAATTAATTATGTTAAAACAAATTATAAACATTCTTGTTTAGTTTTTAATGAAATGCTTGAGTTATATAAAGATAATAATATTAGTGTTATTGAAAGAGCTTTATTAAAAGATTTTACGTTTATAAATAAAAAATCGAAAAGACTTTATGATAAATATGAATCTTTTTTTAATATTTTTGATGGAAAAAGTGTACAAGATTTTTTGAGTAAATTAGATTATTATATGTCTTTTATGTTTTATATTATTAATAATGTGGGAAACATTAGTGATGAGTTAAAAGAAGAATATATAAATCAAGTTATTAATAATTTAAACGAAATTAGTAAATTAGATATAGATCGAGTATATTTAAATTTTAATCATGATATTGTTGAACAAGTTCAATTAAGTTATCAACCGAAGGGGACTGTTAAAAATGGCTATTTAAGTCGTATTTATTACGAAGAGCAAAACGTTTATTCTGATGTTTGCCCAACTGAAAAATACGAAACTGGCGATGAATTTGTTTCTTTGTTTTTTCATCAACCAAAATTTATAATAAAAGGTAATAGGAAGATTGGTTTTAGTTTAAGTGGTAATTTCGATTCTAAAGAATGGGAAATGACAATTTATAATATGAATTTAGATGCTTTATTATTATCCAAAGAAATGTTAGAAAATACGATGTGTGATTTGCCAGCTTATCAAGATTTAATATATATGGAAAAATTAAGATTGTTTAATTTAAAGTTTAATGAATTAGCTCAAAAAGTAAGTGATTTAAAGTTAAGTTCAAATAGTTTGATAGCTCTAGCACAAGAGTTAAATTTAATTGATCAGTTTAATTTGGAAGATACTTCAGTATTTACTGATGAACAGTTATCAATGATGAGGAGTGCTGAAAAAAGTAAGCAGAAAGTTTTGAGTAGATGAATATTATTAAATTATTTTAAAGAGTGAAGGTTTAAGAATAACTTCACTTTTTTTTCATATAATTAGTTGGAATTATGATTGAGATGTTCTGATGTAATAATTACCATACAATAAAATGAGGAATATAAATGAAAATTAGAAAGAAAATAATTATATTTTTAATAATTTGTATTTGTTTTATTTTGTTAGTTGTAAATTTTAAAAATCAAAATACTTATTTATATGTAGGTGAGGAAATAAAGGATGTAGATAATTCAGCTTATTATAAACACATTATCAATACGGCGAGAGAAAAATATAATAATAATGATGTGGTTGGTATTTTAGAGGTAGATAATACAGATTACATTGTTCCTATAATGCAAGGTGAGGATAATGAATATTATTTGAAACATACACCTTATGGTGTGGAAAGTTCTATGGGATCAGTTTATTTAGATTATAGAGTTGATATTAACTCTAGTAAAAAATTATTAATTTATGGTCATAATTCTTCTGATAAGGATATGCCATTTAAAATATTGGAAGAGTTTTATGATAAAGATTATTATGATAATCATAAGTATGTGTGGGTAACTACAAGTAGTGTTAAGAAGAAGTATGAAATATTTTCTGTATTTGTAGAAACAAGTGATTTTTCATATATGGATATTACTTTTGAAAATGATGATGAGTATTTTAATCATATTAATAATTTAAAAAATAAATCTATGTATGATACAGGAGTTACTTTATCTAAAGATGATGAGGTTTTGATACTTCAAACTTGTAGTGAACACCCCAATTATCGTAATTTTCAAAAAAAATATTTATTAATAGTATTGAGGAGGGTATAATACGTGAAAAAATTTAAGTTCTTTGTACTTACGTTACTTGTTTTATTATTACCTAATGGTGCAAACGCACTGGAAAATAATAAGTGTATGGTTTATGAAAAAGGTAGTAAAGTAGTGGATGCGGTAAAGATAGACGGGTTTGAAAAAGAACTAAAGAAAAAAGTTCAAGATTTAAATAATAGTAATGGTCTTTTAAATGATTATAAGTATAATTATATATTAAGTATTAAAACAGATGATAAAGTAGAGAAGACCAATTTAGAGACGGTTTTGGTTTCTGATAAATTTGTAAGTGAAGAAGAGGCAATTAAGTATTACAATAATATTACTTTAGATTCACCTTTTGTAAAAGGGGATTATAAAGTATCTGTTATAGAAGTTCCTAGAACTGAGATAGTAAAAAGTGATAGTATTTCTTGTAAAGGTTTAGATTGTTTAAAAGAAATTAATGATTTAAAAAGCACTTTAACTGAAAATCAAAAATTAAATTATGAGATTGTTTTTAATTATGAAACTTCAGATGAAGTTAAACAGGTTATTTATAAGGATAAAGAGGGAGTAGTATATTTTGATGAAGAAGCGGATGCGAAAGCGTTTGCGGATATATATGACCCTTGGCTTAGTGGATATAAATTTATCAATAATGAAGTTAAATCTGATATTTTAACTACTGAAGTTTCGAAAACTTATGAAGAGTTAGTGGGTAATAATTCATTTGATAGTGAAAAAGAAGCTAGAGAAGCTTTAGATAAGTTTAAAGATGAGTATAATGTTACTAGTAGTAAGATAGAAAAGGTTAGAAATCATGATAAAGATAAGGTAGATACTGGCACTATTACATTTAATAGTAAAGAAGAAGCTGATGAGTGGATTAAAGATAATGAAGTTAATAGTTCAAAAGGTGAGTTAAAGACTGAGGTAACAGTTTCAAAAGAAAAATATGATGAGAGTTTAATTAATGGTGAATATGCATCTAGGGAAGAAGCTGAAGAGGCACTTGATAAATTAAAAGAACAAGGATATAAAATTTCAAATGAAAAAATAGAGGAAGTTTCTTCTGGAGTTACTGGTGAAGTTCAAGAAGCTATCAAGATTGATAAAAATAATTCTAGTTATACATTTAAAGAGGGTACTGATTATGTATTAATTAAACAAGGTAGTGGTCATTATGCCGTTTGGACAGAGGAAGAACTAAGCTATGATGAAAAGGTTACTTTTGTCGATAGTTATAAGAAAGTAAATACCGATGGTTCAACAAGTAATATTTCACTTGATGAGATTACTTGGATATATGGATTTGATTCATTTGATTTATCTTATATAGGAAAGAACTGGGGAACATATATATTTTCTAAAAAAGGTAATAATGTTGTTTTAGAAAATCCTCAAGGAAAAATTTCACATGTTGTATATGGTGGTTTAGAAAAAATTGCTTCCAAATATATATTAAGTGGTACTAAATATAAGGAAAGAGAAATTTATAAATTAGAATATACTAAGACAATTTATGGATTTTGTTATAAGATAAAAGCAGAAGCATTAGTAGAAGATAAGGTTACTAAATATAAAGTTATTTCTAATTTTCAAAAACTTATTAAAAAAGCAACACTAAAATATAATATTGAGGAAACATTCTTTGATAAAATGTACGAATTAAAATATGAAAAGTATATTCCTTTAGTTAAAAAAATAGCTTATCTTGACTGGGTAATTAAGAGATGTGAATATCCACGTGAGATTGTGACGGGTTCTCATGATTATCCAAATCCACCACAAACAGGTGTGAGTGAGAATTCATTTATTATTGTTTTGGCTCTGGGAGTAATGTTAGTTTTCTATGGTGTTTATAGATTTGCTAAAAATAACTTATAAAAAATCTCGTTTTTGAGATTTTTTTGCTGTAAAATTGATTTTTTTGTATTGCTATTGATAATTATTTATGTTAGAATATTAATGAATTTGAGAGATTGTGAAAAAAATTAGAAAAAAGTCTTGTCAAAATTCATAAAATAATGTACAATTAAAAAGTCGAATGAGAAATGGGCCTGTAGCT
>ENA-OPBG01000072-OPBG01000072.1-human-gut-metagenome-genome-assembly--contig:-NODE-72-length-75291-cov-12.338548_pt1 | contig 75291 bp, 70 predicted proteins | sample MGYA00241065_ERZ501446 | MGnify/ENA primary metagenome ERZ501446 (study PRJEB25962, sample SAMEA2042632) | human gut metagenome | biome: human gut; feature: human-associated habitat; material: faeces...
CTGTTGGAATAAATGCGACTTTCTTATTTTCAATTTCTTCCTTTATCAGACTTCCCACACTTGAAAAGTGCGAACATAAAAATAGTTTCATCAATATTCTCCTTTATAAATACCAATTTATCTTTTTCTTTCTGAAAATGGGCAATTCCGCAATGGAACTGCCCATATATCTTTAAAATATGCGATTTTTAAGGCTCTGCACCGTTTCAAGCACCATTTGGTGTAAATTTGGTGTATTTGTGTATTTTCAGAGCTTTTTCACAAATGAAGTACATCCCGTTTTGTAAGGTAAAACGGTACTTCTTAATAGAGCTTTGCACCTGCCGGAATATGGTCATCTACCATAAGGAGATGAAGCTTTTCTTCGCCTTCTTCTTCGTGTACTGCACTGAGAAGCATACCACAAGAGTCAATGCCCATCATTGCTCTTGGAGGAAGATTTGTGATTGCGATAAGTGTCTTACCAACAAGTTCTTCCGGCTCGTAATATGCGTGAATACCGCTTAAAATGGTTCTATCTGTGCCTGTTCCGTCATCAAGAGTGAACTGGAGGAGTTTCTTTGACTTCGGTACAGCAACGCATTCTTTAACCTTAACTGCTCTGAAATCTGACTTTGAGAATGTATCAAAATCAACATCTTCTTCAAACAAAGGCTCAACCTTTACCTTAGAAAAATCAATTTTTTCCGGCTCTGAATTTGGTGTAGAAACCTCTTTAGAACTTACACCATTTTCGGATTTTACACCACCGAGGGTCTTCATTGTCGGGAAGAGGAGAACATCACGGATTGCGGCTGAATCTGTGAGGAGCATACACATTCTGTCGATACCAAAGCCGATACCGCCTGTCGGAGGCATACCGATTTCAAGTGCGTTGAGGAAATCCTCATCGGTTGTGTTAGCCTCATCATCGCCCTGTGCGAGAAGTGCCTCCTGAGCCTTAAAACGCTCTCTCTGGTCAATCGGATCGTTAAGCTCCGAATACGCATTAGCCATTTCCCAACCATTCATAAAGAACTCGAATCTCTCAACATAATCGGGATTTTCGGGTTTCTTCTTTGTAAGCGGAGAAATCTCAATCGGATGGTCCATAACGAAAGTAGGCTGAATCATATGCTCTTCTGCAAATTCTTCAAAGAAAAGGTTAAGGATATCGCCCTTCTTGTGGCGTTCTTCAAACTCAACACCCTTTTCCTTAGCAATTGCCTTTGCCTCTTCATCAGAATGAATTTCGTTGAAATCAACGCCTGAATACTTTTTAACAGCGTCAAGCATTGTAATTCTCTCAAACGGCTTGCCAAGATCCATTTCAATGCCGTTGTATGTGATTGTTGTTGTGCCGAGAACCTCCTGTGCAACATGGCGATAGAGGTTTTCGGTAAGATCCATCATACCGTTGTAGTCGGTATATGCCTGATAAAGCTCCATAAGAGTAAACTCAGGGTTATGACGGGTGTCAACACCCTCGTTACGGAATACTCTGCCGATTTCGTAAACCTTTTCAAGTCCGCCTACAATAAGTCTTTTGAGGTAAAGTTCAAGAGAAATTCTGAGCTTTAAATCCTCGTCAAGAGCGTTGAAGTGGGTAAGGAACGGACGAGCCGACGCACCGCCGGCATTTGCAACGAGCATAGGAGTTTCAACCTCCATAAAGCCCTGATTGTCAAGGTAACGGCGGATACTGCCGATAATTTTTGAACGCTTTACAAAGGTATCCTTTACCTCGGGATTCATAATAAGGTCAACATAACGCTGACGGTAACGAAGGTCTGTATTTGTAAGACCGTGATACTTTTCGGGGAGGGGTTTGAGTGATTTGGAAAGGAGCTTAACCTCTTTTGCATGAACAGAAATTTCGCCCATTTGCGTTTTGAAAACAAAGCCCTTTACTTCAACGATATCACCGATATCCCACTTTTTAAGGAAACCGTATTCTTCTTCACCGAGATCGTCAAACTTTGCAAAAATCTGGATTTTGCCCGAACGATCCCAAAGGTCCATAAACGAAACCTTGCCCTTGCCTCTTTTTGAAAGCAAACGGCCTGCAACGCATACATCTTTGTTTTCGTACTCTTCAAAATTGTTTTTAATTGTTTCCGTGAGAACATCACGGGCACTTGTTGTAATTACAAACGGATCTCTGCCTGCTTCTTTGAGGGCGGCAAGCTTTTCGTATCTGACCTTGATAACATCGCTTGTGCCGGTCTGCTGTGGCTTCTGACTCATTTCCAATCATTCCTCTCTTTTTCAACATCAATAAATCTGACGGATTGCAAAAGCAGAATCCGTCAGCAAAAATTCAATAGATAAACAAATTACTTTGAGATTTCCAGAATCTTAAATGCCTTTACGCCGCCGGGAGTTTCAACCTCAACAACATCACCGACACATCTGTCCATGAGAGCCTTGCCGACAGGTGATTCGTCTGAAATTTTGCCCTGTGCGGGATTTGTTTCGTTAGAACCCGAACCAACGATTTTGTATGTCATCTGTCTGTCTGTGCCAACCATTTCGATTGTAACAACAGAAGTGAGGTGTACCTTATCGTTAGATGTTTCGGACTCATCAATAATCTGAGCAGTTTTGAGGATAGACTCGATAGTAGCGATTCTTGCCTCCATAATAGCCTGCTCGTTCTTTGCGTCATCATATTCACTGTTCTCGGACAAGTCGCCGTAGGAACGGGCTACCTTGATTTTCTCTGCAATTTCTTTACGCTTGACATTTTGTAATTCTGCAAGCTCCTCTTCAAGATTTTTAAGACCTTCCGCAGTAAGCATTGTTGGTTTAGCTGCCATTTTATATCGTTCCTTTCAGTTAATACCGCACACACACGGCTTGCGTATGCGGCATAAAATTCTTTACATAGCAAAAAACTGCATATAGGTTTATTATAGGTTTTTTCACACTGATTGTCAAGCAAAACGGGCAAGATACCTGCAAAGAGATTTCACTGTCTGCGCCTCATTGTCGTTACGGCACAAATCGGGAACAATTGAACCGAGTTCGTACTGTGAACCGAGTGTGTAGAGTGCTGAGCAGAAGTATTCCTCCGACAATCCCTCAGGCCGCAAAAGTGCGAATCCGTTCGGCATTTTAAAGCAATAGCGAAAATACACAAAGCCCTTTATATTTTTCTTAGGTCTGCCGTTTGTGAGGATGACCGCGTCATTTCTTACAGGGAGATTTTCTTCAATTTCAAACGGTGCAATGACAAGGTCACAATTTGAAAGCTGTTCACGGTGGTGAGTAACAACGGCACACGCACCTGTTTCTTCGGCAATGGTATTCAGCTCATCATAGAACACATCTTCGTTGTCTGTGATAATACAGACATTGCCCGTATATTTCAACACAAACGAAACAAGGTCGGTGCATTGTGCGTCGGGATCATAAATTCCGACCGTCAGCCTTTCGGGAGTATCAAATTTTCCGAGGGCATAAAGTGCCATATTAGTACAAAGTCTTGCCGAAAAAAGCGGCGAATAAAATCGCTTGTAACCGCTGTCGTTCGGAAAAGTCATTTCTTCGCAACACAAAAGTCTTGTACGCTGACTGCCGATTGCCCTGTCAATTTTATTGAGATTAACCTTTTGCCTGCGGCAGATGTATGTAAGCTGTTTTACGCTTACGCCCCTTGCTCTCTTGATTTCAACGCACACCTTGTCCCCTCTCAGCCTGTTAAAAAATCCCCTTATTTTCCCGCATTTTTCGGGAAACACAACATTCAATGAAGTAATCAAAACAAAAACCTCCGCATATTTACTTATTTAAGTATATGCGAAGGCTTTTAAATTAATTATCAAATTGTGTATGTACAGATTAATATTCTGACATCGGGTTGTATCTTACACCGTTAAGACGGCATTCGTAATGAAGGTGAGGTCCTGTTGAGTTACCTGTTGAACCGACATAGCCGATAACCTGTCCTCTTGAAACGGTCTGACCTGAACTTACTGTAAGACTTGTAAGGTGACCGTAAACTGTCAACTTACCGCCTGCGTGGCTAATCATTACATAGTTACCGTAACCGCCGCCGCAGCCGCAGCTGTAGCTCTTGCCCCAGTTGTGTGTACAACTACTGTTGCTTGCGATAACCGTACCGTCGGCAGCTGCAACAACAGGAGTTCCCATAATACCTGCACCTGCAATATCAATTCCGCCGTGATTATAAGTTTCTCTGTCTTCTCGCCACGGTGATGAAAGATATGTAAATCCCGGTGTTGGCCATGCAAATCCTGAACCTGACGGAACAATTACAGATGATGAACCTGAGCTTGAAGAACCGGAACTTGATGAACCCGAACTGCTTGAGCCGCTTGATGAATTACTCGAAGAGCTGCTTGAGCTTGAACTCTGGGCAGCCTGAGCAGCCTGTTCTGCAGCAGCTTTCTGTGCAGCATAGTACTCGCTGATTTTAGCTTCAATCTCATCACTCTGCAAAGCCGCACTTTCAAGAGAACTCTGTGCTTCGGAATTTGATGCGTAAAGGTTTTTAAGAATCTCGTCATTATCGGAAATGAGTTTATTAAACTCGTCCTGATCAGACTTGAGAGATGCCTGCTGAGTTTCAAGGTCTTTCTTGTCAGCCTCAAGAGATTCCTTCTGGGTGCTGAGCTCGTCAAGCTTTGTCTGAATTTTGCTGATGAGTTCCTTGTCGCTGTTTGCAAGGCTCTTTACAAGTTCTACCTTATCAACAAGGTCAGAGAAATCTTTTGCACCAAAAATGATTTCAAGGTCGGTTGCGTTGCCTGACATATAGAGAATTCTCAGTCTGTTTGCGAGAGCATCGAACTGATCTTCAACCTCGGAAAGTCCCTTGTCATAAGCATCCTGCTTTTTCTTGATGTCATTGTTAAGGCTTGTGATTTTTTCACGGGTTACTGCGATTTTTTCGTCAAGAACCTGAACCTTGCTTACAAGAGCGTTCTTGTACTCTTCCTTTTCTGCAATGTCCGACTTTGTATCATCAAGAATTTTCTGATACTTCTCGTTTTCCTGTTCAAGCTGCTGAAGCTGCTGTTCAAGGTCTGAAATGCTGTCCTCAGCAGAAACAGTAGTCGGTATTGCCATTGGAATTGAAATCATGCATACGCAGAGCATTGCACATAAAATTCTTTTTAATTTGTTCATTGTAATCTCCTCCTTTAAGATTTCTGTCGGGATTACCAACCGAGTATTTCGTTACCTTCCATTTTAAGGTATTTTCTGATTGAAATAAAGCTGCCGAAGAAGCCTATAATGATACCTGCAACTGCAAACAAGCCTCCTGTAATCCAGATGACATTGTTAATCGGAATGAAATCAATCGGAACAATATGATAAACAAGAGCCTGTGCAGTCTCATAGAGGATTGCAATCGCACCTGTTGAAAGAATTGCGGAAATAAGTCCGATTATCATACCCTCAATAAGGAACGGCCAGCGGACAAACGAGTTCGTTGCACCAACCGATTTCATAATGCTGATTTCAAATCTTCGTGAATACATTGTTGCACGAATTGTGTTGGCAATGATGAAGATTGAAATGACTGTCAAAGCGCACACAACAGCAACGCAAATCATATTGACAAGATTGCTGATGTCCGTAAGCTTTTTGGCAAGTTCACGGTGACTGCTGAAACTGTCAACACCGTCAATTTTCTTGATTTGTGCAATAGTTTCATCGTACTTTGACAAATCCTTCATTACAACAATAAATGAATCAGGAAGTTTGTTTCTGCCCTTCATCTCGGCAAAAAGGTCATCGCCGAGAGTTGATTTATACTGCTTTATCGCATCTTCCTTTGAATAGAAGGTTGCCGACTCAACATTGTCAAGCTTTTCAATTGCTTTTCCTACATAAACAGCCTCAAGCTGTGAATATCCGTCTTTAATGTATACAGAGGTTTCATTTGACTTGCCGACAGATTCAACAACCTTGTCAACATTCAATGAAAAAAGTGCCGCCGCACCTGTGAGAACAAGACAGCTTATAAGTACGCAGACAGAAGCGATACTCATAATACGGTTGTTCCACACATTTTTGAAACCCTCTTTTGTCAAATAACCAAATCCGGTCATATCAAAAATCCTTTCAAAATCCTATTTGCGTCAACGCATTATTCCGGAACAACCACTGCATTATCGGGATAATCCGGTGTATTTTCTTCTTCACCGCTGTCATCACCGTAATCGTCAGCATAGTCATCTTTAACAAACAAATCCTTGGTGTCGCTCTTAATTTTTCCGTGGTCAAGAACAACAACTCGTCTGTCAAACTCACGAACAAGGTCATGTTCATGCGTTACAACAATAACGGTTGTGCCTGTTGCGTTAATTTCATTGAGAAGCTCAATGATTTCGTGTGACATCTCGGGGTCAACATTACCTGTCGGCTCATCGGCAATAATAATTTCGGGGTTATTCACAAGGGCTCTTGCAAGGCTTACACGCTGTTGCTCACCGCCCGAGAGTTCACTCGGTCTGTTTTTCATCTTATCTTTAAGACCGACAAGCTCAAGCACATACGGAACACGCTTTTTGATTACTGCCGAAGGTTTTCCGACGGCACGCATCGCAAACGCAACATTGTCGAAAACATTCATCTTGTCAATAAGTCTGAAATCCTGAAAAACAATGCCCATATGACGGCGCAGATAAGGAACTTTGCCTCTTCTGAGCTTTGTAACATCGGTACCGTTAATAACAATTTTGCCCGATGTCGGAACTTCTTCATGCATAATGAGTTTGAGGAATGTACTCTTGCCCGCACCGGATGCGCCGACAATAAATACAAACTCGCCCTTATCAATACTCAGCGTAATACCGTAGAGAGCATGAGTGCCATTAGGGTATGTTTTAGACACATTTATAAAATCAATCATAAAGTCACCTTTGTTTTGTAGTTATTATACAAATACTCACAAAAAGTCAAAACGCCCAGAGCACAGCAACTGCGCTATGCTCGGGCACACTTTAACTAAATCAGTATTTTGTAGGACTTGCGTTGAGGTACTTCTTAACCATAAGAGCTACCTTAAACACGATTGCGTCCTCAAACTCACGGAGGTCAAGACCTGTGAGCTTTTTAATTTTTTCAAGTCTGTACACAAGAGTATTTCTGTGTACGAAGAGCTTTCTTGATGTTTCGGAAACATTGAGGTTATTCTCAAAGAATCTCTGAATTGTGAAGAGAGTTTCCTGATCAAGGCTTTCAATTGAACCTCTCTTGAAAACTTCCTTAAGGAACATTTCGCACAAAGTTGTAGGAAGCTGATAGATAAGGCGGGCAATGCCGAGGTTATCGTAGCTTACGATTGTACGGTCTGTGTCAAATACCTTTGCAACCTCAAGAGCTGACTGAGCCTCTTTAAAGCTTCTTGCAAGGTCCTTGATACCTGTAACTGTTGTGCCGATACCGACAACGCAGTGTGTGTAGAACTCGCTTGAAAGTGTGTCTGAAATCGAGCTTGCAAGCTTTTCAAGGTCACGGCTCTCTGTGTCAGGCTTAATTTCCTTAACAAGTGCAATTTCAACCTCGTTAATGTTGATAACAAAGTCCTTTGACTTGTCGGGGAAAAGATTCTGAATTATATCATAAGCGGAAACATCTGTTTTTGAAACAATTTTGATAAGCAGGCAAACACGGGAAACCTCGCTGTTAAAGTGAAGTTCTCTTGCCTTAAGGTAAATATCACCCGGAAGAATGTTGTCAAGAATAACATTCTTAATGAAGTTTGAACGGTCGTACTTTTCATCATAGTACTGCTTAATGCTTGCAAAGGAAACTGACAAAAGCTGAGCATACTTCTGAGCATATTCATCGGTACCCTGAACAAATACTGCATAATCATACTTTGCATTGCTGCCGAATGATCTGTATGTATAGCCGTTTACAACAAACGGTGCTGTTGAGCTGAGTGTTTCGGAATTAACGCTCTCGTTAACCTCGCCGATTTTTCCAAGCTCGGAGCAGGCAATGACAACCGAAGTCTCGTCAATTACGCCAATCGTTCTGTCGATTGCATCTTTCATCTGGTGAACAATACCTTGAAATAATCTGTTTGACATAAATTTTTACCTCGTTTTCTCCGCAGTTTATATATTGTGATTGTAAAGAGTTCAATAAAATACAATCTGTCTCATATACATATTACACAAAAACGAGAAAAAAATCAACCTCTATTTACAATTTTTCTTGAATTTTTTTAGAGAATTTGCATAATCAGCAAAAAGTTACAGTTTTGAAAGCAAAATTAAACAACTGTTACATGAATTTATCACTTTTTTAATATATCACAACATTGTGTTGGTTTTGTGACAAAATACGAAAAATATCTATTCATCACGGTTAACCAATTATAAAATTTAAATGCAAATGGTTTTTGAAAGTTATTGTGCTTACGGCAACAATCGTTTCCTTCCGACAAACGCAAAAACGGCGGAGCATATGCTCCGCCGTAAAAAACCTAATTAAGTTATAATCAGTTTGTGATTGTCTTCTCAGTGTCCTTATCAAAGATGTGGAGTTTGCTGAGGTCGAATGCAATCTTAATTTCGTCACCTGGCTTAGCTGTTGAAGTTGGTTCAACACGGGCTGTGATAGGTGTGCCGTTGATATTTACATAGAGGTAAATTTCAGCACCCATAAGCTCAGTAACATCAACATTAGCTGTGAGGAGACACTCTGCCTTAGCGAGTTCTTCAGGCTCATCGTGAACATGCTCAGGACGGATACCGAATACAACTTCCTTGCCAACATAGTTGTCGAGGTCAGCGTTAACCTTTGACTCAGGAACAGGAATGTGATACTTGTCAAAGTCAAGAGTATACTTGCCGCCGTTCTTAGAAAGAGTAGCGTTGATGAAGTTCATCTGAGGTGAACCGATAAATCCTGCAACGAACATATTGCAAGGTAAGTCATAGAGGTGCTGAGGAGTATCAACCTGCTGAATGAAGCCGTCCTTCATAACAACAATTCTTGTACCCATTGTCATAGCCTCTGTCTGGTCATGAGTTACATAAATAAATGTTGTGCCAAGACGCTGATAGAGCTTTGAAATCTCTGTTCTCATCTGAGCACGGAGCTTTGCATCAAGGTTTGAAAGCGGTTCGTCAAGAAGGAATACCTTCGGGTTACGAACGATAGCACGACCGAGAGCAACACGCTGTCTCTGACCACCTGAAAGAGCCTTTGGCTTTCTGTCAAGATACTGCTCGATACCAAGAATTCTTGCAGCCTCTTCAACTCTTCTCTTAATCTCATCTTTTGAGAACTTACGGAGCTTAAGGCCAAATGCCATGTTATCATATACTGTCATATGAGGATAAAGAGCATAGTTCTGGAATACCATTGCAATATCTCTGTCCTTAGGTGCAACATCGTTTGCGAGTGTGTCGCCAATGTAAAGCTCACCCTTTGAAATATCCTCAAGTCCTGCAATCATTCTGAGGGTTGTTGATTTACCGCAACCTGAAGGACCAACGAGAATGATAAATTCTTTGTCGGCAATCTCAAGGTTGAAGTCTGTAACAGCAGTTACACCGCCGTCATAGATCTTGTAAACATGTCTTAATGATACATTTGCCATTGTGTATAAACCTCCAATTAGTCGATAACGATAAAGTTCTTAGCTTTATTACATACAATAATATACCACTTTTCGCACAATTTGACCATACCGAAATTGACCAAAGATATATGCATTATTTTATTTAAAACCGATACAAGATAAAATTTAAGTACATTTTTTAGTGTATATTGCCGATAAAAACCAACTTTTTATCCAAATCTGTCAACAATTTGCACTCACCTATGTGCAATTTGCTATCAAGATACAAACCGCCTATCGAAATTCGTTGAAGATGCACAACTTTTAATCCACAACACAAAAACATTTTTTTAACCTGATGATATTTGCCCTCACAAATTGTGACAATTCCTGTATTTTTGTCATTTTCATCACATTCAAGAATTGCACTTCGGCATTTTGTTCCGTCTGAAAACACAATTCCATCAGAAAAAGCCTTGATAGTATCATCTGTAATTTCACCGTCAAGTTTTGCAATGTACTTTTTGTCCACATGCTTTTTCGGTGAAGTTATACTGTGTGCAAAGTCACCGTCATCGGTAATCAGAAGCAATCCCTCTGTGTCACGGTCAAGTCTGCCCACGGGAAAAAGTCCTTTTCTTTTCATTTCTTCGGGAATAATATCAATAACCGTCTTGAACTGCCTGTCCTCGGTTGCCGAAACAACTCCCGCAGGTTTGTTCATCATTATATATATGTATTTGCTGTAATTCAAAGCCTGTCCGCCCACAACAATTTCATCATTTTCGGGGTCAACCTTTGTATCAGGCTTTTTGCAGATTTTTCCGTTCACAAGAACCGCACCGCTTCTAATCAGCTTTTGAACCTCTTTTCTGCCGTCGGCTCTTTGTGACGAAATAAGTTTATCGAGTCTTTCCATTTTATTCAACAAGCGGCAGATTTTCACTGCCGTATTCTCCGTTTGTAATGTGTCCGCCGATTACTCTGTTCTTGTAAACCAGCAAAACGGCATTGTTATCTTTCGGTTTTTCAAGAGGAACGGTAATCTCCGTAACCTCTTTACCCTTAAATTTTCCGAGGTCAAGTCCGATTTTCTTTTGAAGTTCGTTGTATTCCTCGTAATATTTATTGAAATCCGACGGAATTACAACCGAGCGTTTCTCAGGCTTTGCATCGGCGGTTTCAATTCCGAACTGTTCAAGGAATTTTTTCTCCTCACCGTCATTAAGCACAAGGGAGTACTCCCCTGTTTTATCACTCACGGCTGTATCGGGCAACCGTGAATTTATTGCAACCATGACGGCTGTACATATTATTGCCGCTGTTACGGACAGCACCGCCGCCAAAATTACTGTTTTTTTAGCCTTGATTTTAAAATTGAAAACGAACATTGTAAATCCTCCGCACATTTTATTCTCTGATAAAATGTATGCGAAAAATCTTCGGATAATTCCGTATGTCCGATTTCAAATTATTTACTTTGTAAGAACATCCAAGAGTTCTGCCGTTGTTTTTACAAACACCCTGCCGCCCTCTTTTTTCATGCTTTCAAGGTCGCCGTAGCCATATTCAACACCGACAAAATCAACACCGCAAAGTCTTGCGCCCTTTGTATCAAACCAAGTGTCGCCAATCATAACGGTATCTTTTCTGTCATTTTCAAGGCTGCCGCCAAGTCTTTCAACAGCATACGGAATAAGGTCTTTTTTATCTTTTCTGCTGCCGTCAAGTGTTGAACCGCAGATTGCGTCAAACATATCATGCACACCGAGAAGTTCTGTAATTTCTTCGGCAAACTTTTCATACTTTGACGAACACACGGCAACCTTTGCACCGCTGTTTTTAAGCTCTGCAAGGACCCTTTCAATGCCGTCATAAAGCTTGTTCACAAGCTTGCCCTTGGTGTTGTAGTATTCACGATAAATCTCAACGCCTCTTGCCGATTCTTCCTCATTGAAACGGCAGATATTGCGGAATGTATCGAGCAACGGCGGTCCGATATACAATGTATAATCGTCAAGATTCGGCAACGGCTTGCCCATACTTTTAATTGCGTTTTCAAGTGACTCTCTTATGCCCAATGCGCTCTCGCTGATTGTGCCGTCAAGGTCAAACAGATAATATTTGTACTTATTCATCAAACTTGCTGTCCGCCTTCATCTGAAATTTTTCTGATTTTACGCTTACTCTTGTGTGAGTGCCTCTTGCAATTTCACCCTTTTTATCTTCGGCAAAAACTTCAAAATTAAACATTCTGCCGTCAACGCTTTTGAGAACGGCTGTTGCCGTAACCTCAGCACCGAGAGGAGTGGGGCTTGTGTGCTCAATTGAAATCATCGTGCCGACAGTTGTAAGCTCTTCGTTGTCAAGAACCTTGTCTGCAAGAGCTGCGGCGGCATTTTCCATAAGAGCCACAACGCACGGAGTTGCAAGCACACAAAGACTGCCGCTGCCCATTGAAACGGCAAGATTTTCTTCTTCCACCTTAATTGTTACAGAATATGTATTTATTTCGCTCATAAAAATTTCCTTTCTTATTGTTTAAAGCAATTTTATGTGATATACTTAACAAAGTGTGCATTACTCGTCTGTGAATTGACAGAGTAAGTATCCATACGATATAATAATACAATATTCAGTGAAAATAGGCAAGCATTGCCCGAATATTATTTGAGGTGAAAATAAATGAAACTCGGAATCGTCGGACTTCCAAATGTCGGCAAAAGTACTCTTTTTAACGCAATTACAGACGCAGGTGCTCAGAGTGCAAACTATCCTTTCTGCACAATTGAGCCGAATATCGGCGTTGTTGCAGTTCCGGACAAAAGACTTGATAAACTTGCGGAAATGTATGATCCTGACAAATATACTCCTGCGTCAATTGAATTTGTAGATATTGCAGGTCTTGTAAAGGGTGCGTCAAAGGGCGAGGGACTCGGCAACAAGTTCCTTTCAAACATCCGTGAGTGTGACGCTATCGTTCATGTTGTCCGTTGCTTTGAAAATGACGACATTATCCATGTTGAGGGCAACATCAACCCTGCCCGTGACATTGAAACAATCAATCTTGAGCTTATTCTCTCCGATGTTGAAATGCTCGAACGCAGAATTGACAAGACAAAGAAAATGCTTAAAGGCGACAAAAAGTATCAGAAAGACATTGACCTTTTTGAAAGAGTTCTTGCAGCACTCAATGAGGGCAAACCTGCAAGAAGTGTTGAATGTGACGATGACGAAAAGGCTATTCTTTCAGAAGTTGCACTTCTAACAAACAAGCCTGTTATCTATGCCGCAAACATGAGTGACGAGGATTTCTCAAACGGCATTGACTCAAACGAGGGCTACAAGGCTGTTCAGAAGATTGCCGCCGAGGAACATGCCGGCGTTCTTCCGATCTGTGCTCAGATTGAGGAAGAAATCGTTGAAATGGACAAGGAAGAAAAGGAAATGTTCCTTGCCGATATGGGACTTGAGGAAAGCGGTCTTGACAGACTTATCAAGGAATGTTACGCACTTCTCGGACTTATCTCCTACCTTACAGCCGGCAAACAGGAGGTTCGTGCATGGACAATCAAAAAAGGAACAAAAGCACCTCAGGCAGCGGGCAAAATTCACTCGGATTTTGAGCGTGGATTTATCAGAGCTGAGGTTATCGCATATGACGACCTTATCGCCTGCGGAAGTATGACAGCCGCAAAAGAAAAAGGTCTTGTCCGCAGTGAAGGCAAGGACTATGTTATGAAGGACGGCGATGTCGTTCTTTTCAGGTTCAATGTTTAATTAAATCATTAACAATTGATGACGGTTACGAGTATTTTCGCAGCCGTCATTTTTTTGATGTCACACATTTCTCCTTTTGCAATAATATGTAGTGTAAACGAAAGGAGGTAAGCGTATGTGTAACTTTGGTAACGGCAACGGCTGCTGCTCATGGATTATTCTTCTTATCATCGTTCTCTGCTGTTGCGGCGGAAATAACGGCGGCTGCGGTTGTGACAACAACAGCTGTGGCTGCGGCTGCTGATAAAGCACGCTGACTAAAGCCCCATTCGGCTTATTGCTGAGGATGTTTTAATATATAACAGGGTGGATACCGTTATTTTACGATATCCACCCTTTGTTTATTATTCAATGAATGATACATACAAAAACGGTCAGCTTAAACAAACCGACCGTTAATATTTTTAACAATTCAGAAATTACTTGCCCTCTTTAACAACATCTCTGATAACCTTTGCAATGTGAGGCTGTGTAAGACCAAACTTGTCAAGAAGTTCAAGAGCAGGACCGCTGTAACCGAAACGATCGTTTACACCAATCTTTGTAACCTTAACAGGACACTCCGCACTTACAACATCACAAACAGCGTCGCCAAGACCGCCGATAACATTGTGTTCTTCAATTGTGATGATTCTGCCTGTTTCCTTTGCAGCCTTTGTTATGATTTCTCTGTCGATAGGCTTGATTGTGTGGATGTTGATAAGACGAGCGTTGATGCCCTCTGCTTCAAGTTCCTTAACAGCCTTCAAAGCCTCGTTTACAACAAGACCTGTTGCGACAACAGCCACATCGTTGCCCTCGTGAAGAGTAATACCCTTGCCGAGTTCAAATGTGTAAGTATCGGGATCGTTAAAGCTGTCGATAGCAAGTCTGCCAAGACGGATATAAACAGGGCCGTTGTACTCGATTGCAGCCTTTGTAGCAGCCATCATCTCGTAGTGGTCGGCAGGGTTAAGGATAACCATACCGGGAATTGTACGCATAATGCCAATATCTTCGAGGCACTGATGAGTAGCACCGTCTTCACCTGTTGAAATACCTGCGTGACTGCCGGCAATCTTAACATTGAGGTGAGGATAAGCAACAGAGTTACGAATCTGCTCAAATGCTCTGCCTGTTGCAAACATTGCGAATGATGCGGCAACGGGGATTTTGCCTGCTGCTGCCATACCTGCTGCAACGCCTACCATATTACCCTCGGCAATACCGCAGTCAAAAAATCTGTCGGGAAATTCTTTCTTGAAAATTCCTGTCTTTGTAGCAGCTGCGAGGTCTGCGTCAAAAACGATAATATCTTTATTTGTTTTTGCAAGCTCACAAAGAGCCATACCAAAACTTTCTCTTGTAGCCTTTTTAATTACCTGTGCCATCAGCAGTTGCCCTCCAATCTGTCAATTTCAGCCTGAAGCTCGGCAGTAGCCTGTTCATACTGTTCCTTGTTGGGAGCAGTGCCGTGCCAGCCAACCTGATTTTCCATAAATGAAACGCCCTTGCCCTTGACGGTCTTAGCAAGAATTGCCGTAGGCTTGCCCTTTACTGTCTTAGCCTTTTCGAGAGCCGATTCAATCTGATTGAAGTCGTGACCGTCAATTTTGATTACTTCAAAGCCGAAGCTTTCAAACTTTTTATCGAGAGGTTCAATGCCTGCAACCTCTTCAACAGTACCGTCAATCTGAAGACCGTTCTGGTCAACAATTACAACGAGGTTGTCAAGCTTGTTGTGAGCGGCAAACATTGCAGCCTCCCAAACCTGACCTTCTTCAACTTCGCCGTCACCGAGAACCGTATATGTGCGATAGCTCTTGTTATCAAGCTTAGCCGCAAGTGCCATACCGCAGGCAGCTGAAATACCCTGACCGAGTGAACCAGTGCTCATATCAATACCGGGAGTACCCTTCATATCGGGATGGCCCTGAAGCATTGCGCCCACATGGCGGAGCTTAGTAAGCTCGTCCCATTCAAAAAAGCCCTTGAGTGCAAGTGTTGCATAAAGAGCGGGACAGCAGTGACCTTTTGAAAGAACAAAACGATCTCTGTCCTGCATATCGGGATTTTTAGGATCAACATTCATTTCCTTAAAGTAGAGATATGTGAAAATATCTGCTGCTGAAAGCGATCCGCCGGGATGACCTGATTTGGCATGGTAAGTGCCGAGAATTGCGCCCATTCTTGACTTTGCAGCAAGAATTTGGAGCTGCTTGATTTCTGAACTATCCATTTAATAAACCATTCCTTTCAGAATTTTGCGTATCACATGACCGTGTCTACACACCTATTTTAATTATACACAAACCAACGCAAATTTCAACATTTTTTTTGGATTTTCCAAAAATCGGACAAATTCCTTAAATTCACCCTTGAAGAAATAAATATTTATGATATAATAAGCAAAGTAAAGTACGATTAAATCTAAGCTTTTGTAAAAGCTTATTTATAAAAACCGTTTGGAGGGAACAGCAATGCTGCTTGCGGCAGATGTCGGAAACACCAATGTCAAGCTCGGCATTTTTGACGGAGATAATTTAAAATTCAAACTCCGTTTTTCTACCGATGAAAACAAAACAAGTGACGAACTCGCCGTTGAGCTTTACACATTTTTGCAGATTTATAACATTGATGCAAAAAGCATTGACGGCACTATTATAAGCTCTGTTGTTCCTAAATTTACATATAATCTCAGAAGTGCGATTATGACCGTTACAGGCAAGAAAAGTATGCTCATCGGACCCGGACTCAAGACAGGTCTTGACATCAAAATAGAACATCCCGAAACCTTGGGTGCCGATATTGTTGCCGGCTGTGTGGGAGCGTGTGAAAAATACGGCGGTCCCCTCATTATGATTTTTATGGGAACTGCAACTGCAATTGTCTATGTTGACGCAAGCAATGCGTATCACGGCGGTGCAATTGCCCCCGGTATGGGAATTTCGCTTGACGCACTCACAAATCACGGTGCATTGCTGTCATCTGTTGATATGAAAGCTCCAAAGAGGGTAATTTCATCAAACACATCCGACTGCATTCGTTCGGGAATTATGTTCGGAACAGCCTGTATGCTTGACGGAATGGTTGATATGTTTAACGAGGAATGTAAGACAGAATGCAAGGTTATTGCAACAGGCGGTCTTGCTCCGCTTGCAATCAAAAACTGCCGTCACGATATTATCTTTGATGAGAATATTATTCTTGACGGACTCAAAATTATTTACGAGAGAAATAAAAAATAAAGACAATTTAATATACAACTTGTTTTTGAATTATTAATTTGATGCAACGGGGTTCTCCCCTTGTAAATATTATTTGCGTTTCACCTGCGGAAAATGAGCAGGGAAACAGCAGGAGGAATTTTTTATGAATAAGACAGGAAACTTTTCAAAGGTGCAAAGAATGGTTATTCTTGCAGTGCTTATCGCATTGACGCTTGTAATGGCGCTCACACCGCTCGGATATCTGAAGATCGGTGCGCTTTCCATTTCATTCCTTTGCATTCCGATTGCAATCGGTGCAACCGTTCTCGGTCCTACAGCAGGATTGATTCTCGGCACACTCTTTGGTATCACAAGCTTTGTACAATGCTTTGGTATGGACGCATTCGGCACGGCAATGCTTTCAATCAACTGGTTTTACACCTTTATAATTTGTGTTGTTGCACGAGCTCTTATGGGTTGGCTCACAGGACTTATCGCAAAAGGTCTTGGCAAGGTATTTGAAGGTAAAACGGTAGGCAAGTTCAATCTTAACGACCTTATCGCTACTATACTCTGCCCTGTTATGAACACAGCCTTCTTCCTTGGCTTTATGGCAATCCTTTTCGGCAGTATCGAAGTTATGGGACTTAATGTAATCACAGCCGTGGTTATCCCTGCGCTTTCAATCAACTGCATTCTTGAAATCATTGCTTGCTTTGTTGTCGGTTCGGCAGTAAGCATTGCGGTAAAGAAAATTGTTGCGGCAAACAAAAGTAAATAATTAACATTCAAAAACGGGCGATTTTGTTTAGAATCGTCCGTAATTTTTTACATTATACTTTAAAATCGGTGATGTTATGCAAAAGAAAATTATTGAACTTTTAACAAAAACAGACGGCTATGTTTCGGGTAGTGAAATTTCCGAACAGCTTGGTGTGTCAAGGCAGGCAGTTTGGAAAGCAATCAACGGAATTAAGGAACAGGGTTACAAAATCGACTCTGTAACAAACCGCGGATACTGCCTTGTTGCCTATCCCCCACACCTCAACGAGCCGGCAATCAGAAAGTATCTTAAAACTTCCGTAATCGGCAAAAACCTCATCGTCCTTGACGAGGTTGGTTCAACAAACGATTACCTCAAAAAGCTGGGTGCAGACGGTTGCGAAAACGGCACGGTTGCCGTTGCCAGAGAACAAACTCAGGGCAAGGGCAGACTCGGCAGAGTTTGGAAAGCAAAAAAGGATGACAGCATCACCTTTTCTTTTTTGTTAAGACCAAAGATTGCCCCGTCAGAGGTATCGTCAATCACCCCTCTTGCAGGTCTTGCAGTCTGCAAGGCAATCAGAGAATTCACGGGACTTGACTGCCGTATAAAATGGCCGAACGATATCATCATCGGCAAGAAAAAGCTTGTCGGTATTCTAACCGAAATGAGTGCCGAATTTGATGCCGTAGAATATGTAATTACAGGCATCGGAATCAATGCCGACACTCAGGATTTTCCCGATGACATAAAAGAAAAGGCAACTTCAATTTATCTTGCAACAGGCGGTCATTTTGACAAGAACAAATTCTTTGCCTGTGTGCTTAACCACATTGAAGAGGAATTCATCAAAAACGATTTAAAGCTTTCCCCTGTCGCATTAAAGGAATACACAAGCCTTTGTGCAACAATCGGCAGAGATATAACATTCACCAAAGACGGAAAGTCCGTTGCCGCAAAAGCTGTGGGAGTAAGCCCTGACGGCGAGCTTATTGCAGAGCTTCCCGACACAACCACCAAGCTTATCAATTCAGGCGAAGTCACCGTACAAGGCATCTACTAACGGCGTGTCGCCGTTCCCCGTTCGTGCAGACAGTTTTACAAATGCAAAGCCATAAATGCCCGAGCGTAACATTTCTGATTACGGTAAGTCATCTATTATCGGCGTGTCGCCGTCCCCCGTTCGTGCAGACAGTTTTACAAATGCGAAGCCATAAATGCCCGAGCGTAACATTTCCGATTACGGTAAGTCATCTACTAACGGCGTGTCGCCGTCCCCCGTTCGCCGCTACAATAACAATACAATATTATTGCTTACTATACCGCACAAACAACAAGGACATCCGGAAAACGGATGTCCTTAGTTTTTATATGAATATTCGGTTATAAATTACTTGAAGTATTTTACGCCGCTTTCAAAAATCTGCTGGTCTTTTGCAAAAGGAACATTTTTGTAAAGGTTTTCGCCCTTTCTCTCGCTGTGTCCCATTTTACCGAGAACTCTGCCGTCAGGTGATGTGATACCCTCAATTGCGCAAACAGAACCGTTGAGGTTGAACTCAATGTCGCTGCTTGGGTTGCCGGCAAGGTCAACATACTGTGTTGCAATCTGACCGTTCTTTGCAAGCTGCTTAACGGTTTCAACATCAGCCATAAATCTGCCCTCACCGTGTGACACGGGAACAGCAAACACATCGCCTGCGTTGACATTTGCAAACCACGGTGACTTAACGGAAGTAACTCTTGTATAAGCCATATGTGAAATATGTCTGCCGATTGTGTTGAATGTAAGCGTCGGATCATTTGCTTTAAGCTCTCTGATTTCGCCGTAAGGAACAAGTCCGAGCTTGATAAGAGCCTGGAATCCGTTACAGATACCGAGCATAAGACCGTCACGATTCTTGAGAAGGTTGTTAACCTGCTCTGCAATTCTCGGGTTGCGGAATGTTGTTGCAATGAACTTACCTGAACCGTCAGGCTCGTCACCGCCTGAGAAACCGCCTGGAAGCATAATCATCTGTGACTTTGCAATGAGCTTTTCCATTTCGTCAATTGTTTCTTCGATATCGTTTGAAGAAAGGTTCTTGACGATGAGCATTTCAACATTTGCACCTGCTTTTTCAAATGCTCTTGCCGTATCAACCTCGCAGTTTGTACCCGGGAATACAGGGATAAATACAGTAGGCTTTGCAGTCTTGATTGCAGGTGAAGATGTATTTCTCTCGTTGTAAAGCGGAACATCAACTTCGATTTCAGGCACTTCAGCCTTTGTCGGGAATACCTTTTCAAGCGGAGCAGTCCACTTTTCGAGGAGTGCGGAAAGTTCGATTTCCTTGCCGTTTACAGTAATCTTTGCATCGTTTGTAACAGTACCGAGGTCATAGTGAAGAACATCGTTTGAAAGCTCTGCACCGTCTGCAAGTTCGATAACAAGCGAACCCGAAAGCGGAGCGAAAAGCTCGTCATTTGTGAGTTCGTTTGCAAACTTAAAGCCAAAGCCGTTACCGAAGCAAGCCTTACATACGCTTGCGGCAGTACCGCCCTCTTTAACAACCGATGCAGAAAGCACCTTGCCGTCCTCGCAGAGAGCATAAACAGCGTTGTACATTTCGATAAGCTTATCCCATACAGGCATAAGTGTTTCTTTATTTTCGGGAACGGGAACAAAGATAACCTTTGAACCTGCGTTCTTAAATTCTGTTGAAATTGTCTTTGATGCCTTTGTCATTGCAACGGCAAAGCTTACGAGTGTAGGCGGAACATCAATATCCTCAAATGTACCCGACATACTGTCCTTACCGCCGATTGACGGAAGTCCGAGCTTGAGCTGAGCCTGCATAGCACCGAGGAGTGCTGCGGCAGGTTTGCCCCAACGGGAAGGAACATCTTTAAGTCTTTCAAAATATTCCTGGAATGTAAGTCTTGCTGTCATCGGGTTTGCGCCGATTGCAAGCAGCTTTGAAAGCGACTCAACGACTGCATAAGCCGAGCCGTGGAACGGACTCCAGCGTGAAACACCGGGGATATAGCCGTAACTCATTGCTGTTGCATCGTCTGTTTCGCCCTTCTCAAGCGGAATCTTTGCAGCCATAGCCTCCTGAGGGGTGAGCTGATTCTTACCGCCGAACGGCATAATTACCGTAGCCGCACCGATTGATGCGTCAAATCTTTCTGCAAGACCGATCTGTGAGCAAACTTCAAGTCTTGACATATTTTCAAGGAATGCCTCGTCAGCATGCATATCTTTAAGCTTTGCGGGAGCAACCTTACGGTAGCAGCCCTCCCACTTCGGAGCCTCAATATAAGCCTTGGCAACCTGAGTAACACCGTTTGTGTTGAGGAACTCACGGCTGAGGTCAACTATTGTGTCGCCTCTCCAGTTCATTGTAAGACGAGGACTTTCGGTTACAACCGCAACGGCTGTAGCCTCAAGGTTTTCTTTTGATGCAAGTGAAATAAACTTGTCTACATCTTTTTTATCGAGAACAACAGCCATTCTTTCCTGACTTTCGGATATAGCAAGCTCCGTACCGTCAAGGCCGTCATATTTCTTTGTTACCTTGTCGAGGTCAACCGTAAGACCGTCGGCAAGCTCGCCGATAGCAACGCAAACACCGCCTGCACCGAAGTCGTTACATCTCTTGATGAGCTTTGCAACTTCAGGATTACGGAACAAACGCTGAATTTTTCTTTCTGTAGGAGGATTACCCTTCTGAACCTCTGCACCGCAGGTTTCAATTGAGCTTTCATCGTGAGCCTTTGAAGAGCCTGTTGCACCGCCACAGCCGTCACGGCCTGTTCTTCCGCCGAGAAGTACGATTACATCATCAGGGAGAGGAGTTTCACGGATAACATTTTCCTTTGGAGATGCGCCGATAACAGCACCGATTTCCATTCTCTTTGCAACATAGCCCTGATCGTAAAGCTCGGTTACCTGACCTGTTGCAAGACCGATCTGGTTACCGTACGAGCTGTAGCCCTGAGCGGCACCTGTTGTAATTTTGCGTGAAGGGAGCTTGCCGTGCATTGTATCCTTGAAAGGAATTGTCGGATCGCCCGAGCCTGTAACACGCATAGCCTGATATACATATGAACGGCCTGAAAGCGGATCACGGATTGCACCGCCAAGACAGGTTGCGGCACCGCCGAAAGGCTCGATTTCTGTCGGGTGGTTGTGAGTTTCGTTCTTGAACTGAACAAGCCACTGTTCTGTTTTTCCATCTATAGTAACGGGAACCTGAATTGAGCAGGCATTGATTTCTTCACTTTCGTCAAGGTCGGGAATGAGTCCCTTTTTCTTGAGTGACTTCATACCGATGAGAGCCATATCCATAAGTGAAACGATTCTCTTTGTATCCTTGCCGTAAACCTCGTCACGGGTTGCATAATACTCGCCGAGTGCGTCCTCGATAACCTTGCCGAGAGCAGACTTTTCAATCTCAATCTCTTCAAGTCTTGTAAGGAATGTTGTGTGACGGCAATGGTCCGACCAGTATGTGTCAATTACACGAAGCTCTGTAACCGACGGATCACGGTGCTCTGTATCTCTGAAGTAATCACGGCAGAACTTGAGGTCTGCAAGTGTCATTGCAAAGCCCATTGAATCGTAATACTTCTGCATCTCATCGTCATTCCAGCCGTTAAAGCCCTCTACCCTCTTAACATTTTCGGGAACGGGAATTTCCATATCAAGAGTCTTTGGCTTTTCAAGAGATGCAAGACGGCTTTCAACAGGGTTGATGAGGTACTCCTCAACCTTTACAAGCTCTTCATCTGTAATATTGCCCTTGAGAGCAATTACTCTTGCTGTGAGAACCTTACAGCGCTCGCCCTGAGTAAGGAGCTGAACGCACTGCTCGGCAGAGTCGCCGCGCTGATCGTACTGACCGGGGAGATACTTCATTGCGAATACCTTCCAGCCGTCCTCAATCGGGAGAGTTTCTTCATAAATTACATCGGCGTTAGGCTCTGACAAAACAATGGTTTTCGCCTTGTCATATTCTTCCTTAGTAAGTCCCTCAAGATCGTAACGCACAATGTAACGAAGATCTTCGACAGACTTCATACCGAGGTTGTGGCGGATGTCCCAAAGCGTCTGCTTTGCAAGAACATTGAAGCCATCCTTTTTTTCAACAAAAATTCTGATTACTTCTGACATAATTCATTCACCTGCTTAATTAAGATATAAAACAAAATAAATCCCGTCTGATAACCTGTATCACATCACATAATACCACATTCGACTATTTTTTTATTTCATTTAAGGCATTAAAAGGTATTATGTAAAAGTAAAATTAAATGCAGACAGAAAAAACGGTCAGACAAAGCAAAATGCCGTCTGACCGCACAATATAATCATATTTAATCGCCTTTGAGAAAATCTTTGTAAAATTCCTCAAAGCTGCCGTTTTTGTAGTCTGAATAATCCTTATTATCTCTGTTCACAATTGTGTCGGTAATAAGGTATGTATCAAAGCCGAGTTTTGCGCTGCACAAATCCTCGTCAACATCGTTGCCGATCATAATGCTGTCTTCGGGCTTGATATCCTGCTTTTTGCAGATTTCTTCAAAATATTTCAGATTCGGCTTGCAGCAACCAAAGTTTTCGTATGTTGTAACAAGTTCAAAATCGTCGGGAGAAACTCCTGCCCATTCAAGTCTGCGTTTTGTTGCAACAAACGGAAAAATCGGATTTGTTGCGGCAATAAGTCTGCCGCCGTTTTTCTTTATGAAATCAATGCTTTTCTTTGCATAAGGAGTAAAGCTTGTAGCATCTTTCGGAACGATAAACTCGTTTTCGTAATAATCGGTAAAAAGGTCATCAAACTTTTCAAGGTCGGCACCGCTGACTTTGCCCGCTGTTTCCCAGAAAACTTCACGGTTTGTACGGCTGTTATCGTTCTTTGTCATAGCGTCAGTGCCTGCCCACATCGCCTTTATAAGGGCGTCGGGTTCGATTTTTATAACAGGAGTGCAACGCTTGCAGAGCGATGAAAAATACAGCTTTACGAATTTTTCCATATCCATGGGAAGTAAAGTTCCGTCCAAATCAAAAAGATAATTTTTATACATTAACATACCGTTCCTTTCAATTTATGCACAGATATTATACAAAATTTCGATTTGGATTGCAAGGAAAAATTTTTCGGTATATACTATAGTCAGTAAAAAACGAGGTGATAAGATGAAAATAGTTTTAACAGACGCACAGACTGTTCTTGACGATATTGTAAATGCCGATGTGCTTAATCGGTTCGGCGAGGTTGAGTCGTTCGGGCTTTTGAAATATGAAGAGGTTGCGGAGAAAATTGCAGATGCAGATATCGTTGTGTGCAATAAAACTCTGCTTGATTCGCACACAATGCGATTTGCGAAAAATCTGAAATATATAGGACTTTTTGCAACAGGCTACAACAACATTGACCTTGACTACTGCACCAAAAACGGCATAACCGTCTGCAACGCAGGTTCATATTCAACAAATGCGGTTGCACAGCACACATTTGCACTCATTCTTGAACATTTCAATCACACTGCGGAATACAATCGGTTTGTTCAGGACGGCAAGTGGAAAAGAAGCAAAACTTTTTCACCGTTTGTATATCCGCTGAATGAACTTGCAGGCAAAACGCTCGGCATTGTCGGACTCGGAAACATCGGAAGGGCTGTTGCAAAAATTGCAAATGCTTTTGATATGAATGTAATCGCATCGAGCAGAACTCCGAAAAATATTGACGGAATCAAAGATGTTTCGTTTGACGAACTTCTTGAAACAAGCGACATTGTAAGCGTTCATTGTCCGCTAAATCCACAGTCGGAAAATATGTTTGACAAAAATGCCTTTGCCAAAATGAAACAGGGTGCATTGTTCGTAAACACGGCAAGAGGCGGTGTTATGGTTGAAGAAGATTTGCTTGAGGCACTCGAAAGCGGTCACCTCGGCGGTGCGGCAATCGACACCCTCAAGGTTGAGCCTATGGTTGAGGACTGCATTCTTATGGGGGCAAAAAATTGCATAATCACCCCCCACATTGCATGGGCGCCCGTTGAAACCAGAGAACGCCTTATGGGCATAGTTTCGGACAACATCAAAAATTTTCTGAACGGGACTCCGACAAATAAAGTAAATTAACGGTGAGTAAGTAATGACACAAATTATATATTAAGATATATTTTATAAATGTCACAATGTAATTGACCTACTGTAGCGGCAATTCTATTCTATCTATATAATTGGATTTAACCATATCATTGTACGACGATTACTTGCGGGCAGATAATATCCGCTCCTACAGAATAACAATCATGTCATCAAACAGAAACAACCGCCCACCTTTCGGTGAGCGGTTGTTTTGTGTAGTGTAGTATTAGGAAATTGGGATTAGATTACAATTACTGCTGTCTTTCGCAATAGCTTGAAAGGCCTGTGTTAGGATCTGTGTATTTAAGCATATCGTTGTCAGCGTCATATGTGTAATTAAACTGCTGTTCGCCTACTGTCATAACGAGATCTGTACCCTCAAATGTGTAATTGCCCGAAACAGTCACACCGCTCATTTCACCTGAGAATGTGCCGTCCTCTGCAAATGTGTATGTACATTTCAAAGTTTCGGGATCAACACCGTTTGCTGTTGCGTAGTCATCAATTGAAACCGCTTTACCGTCTGTACCCTCAAGTGCGGTAACAGTCCAAGTACCTACCACGCTTGCCGATGAATCGCCGTCTTTTGAATCAACGGCACTGTCATCTGCGCTGTTTGCATTGTCGTCAGCAGTTTGTGATGCCGAACTTTCGTTTTTGCTTGATGAGCCACCGTCATTACCGCAGCCTACAAGACCTACTGTGCCTACCATACAAATTGCGAGCAATAAAGCTAACTTTTTAATTTTTTTCATAGTGGATTACCTCTTTCCAATTTTTTCCGATTTTGATTTGCGGAAACACCGCATTTTTGTGCTTGCTTAAATGATAGCCAATTTAATGCAATATTTCAATAGTTTGGCACAAACATCAATCTTTTGGCAAAAAACATATGACAATCGGATATAATATTTTTCAAATTTATGGTATAATTTAAGTGCATAGGGGGGCGATGACTTGAGAATTGCAATTATTGACGATGAAAAATCGCAGGCAGATATACTGTATTCTATTTGCAGTGCTTATTTTCACGAACACAAACAGGATATCCCGATTGATTGTTTTTCTGACGGAATAGCTTTTTTCAATTCATTCAAGGAAAACACCTACAAAATAGCCTTTGTAGATATTTTTATGGAGAAGATGAACGGCATTGCCGTGGCTGAAAAGCTTCGTGAAAAAGACCGTGATATTATTATTGTATTTGTCACAACAAGCCCCGATTTTATGATGCAGGCATTTTCCGTTCACGCTTTTCACTACATAACAAAGCCATACAAGGCTGAACAGATTTATAAGGTTCTAAGTGACGCGTCATCGTTTATATCGGACAATTCAAGGTATATAGAAGTTGTCTGTGACCGTCAGAACACATTGATTTCGCTTAAAGAAATCGTATCTGTCGAATCCGACGCACATTATATCAAAATCGGCGTTGTGTCAGGAATAACCTACAGAACCCGAATGACCGTTACGGAATTTATTGAGCTTACCGACAACGATAAGCGGTTTATCACCGTAAACAGGGGGGTTGTTTTGAATGCTGACTACATAAAAGGCATTGAAGGGTCGGTATGCACAACAGGCAACGGCGAAAGATTTCCGATTAAAATTCGTGAAAAAACTCGGATTGAACAGAGCATCCGTGAATATATGTTCAAAAAAATCAGAGAAAACCAGCGGAGGTGAATATGAACGCATTCATAGAATTTCTTCAGGCATTTTTCAGCTTTGCCATAATAATCCCATTTGGGTTGTTTTGTTTTTTACCGTTAAAAAATCAACTGCGTTATCACATTTCAAAAATAATAATCACATTTCTGTGTTTGTTTCTTGTAATCGGTTCGCTGTCGGCGGTTGCGATAATGTTGTTTCACATTGACAATCTGAACCTTGTCCTGTTCACCGACTTCATAATTTTTTACTTCTTTTTAAAGAGCGTTACAAAAGCAGGAACGGCACGATGTTTGTTCGTTTTTATAAGCGTATGCTGTTTGGTTTCATTTTTCTCACTGTATGCATATTTTATCAACTCATTTTTTCAGGAAGAAATCTCACGAGGAGTTAACACCTCATATAGCCTGATTCAAATGGGACTGACGCTTGCGGTAACGGCGCTGTTGTTTCCGCTCACAAAATATTACGCATGGATGATTGACAACATAAATATCGGCAAGGTGTGGTATTTGTTTTCAATTTTGCCCATTGCACTTATGGTGTCAAACATCTATACCATACCGATTTCCTACGCAAATATTCGTGTTGGAAAGGTTTATGCAAAAGGATTCATCATTACAATATTTGAGCTTGCATTGTATCTTATAGTATTCATATTATTCTACATTTTCAGCAAGACTACTATTGAAAAAGCAAAGCTTACAGAACGAAACAACATTCTTGAAATTCAGAAAAGTTACACAGAATCGTTGCAGTCGTACATAAAATACACCTCAAAAGCAAGGCATGATTTTAAACATTCAGTTCATGTTATGAGCCGACTTGCAGATGAAGGAAATCTTTCGGCGCTGAAAGACTACATTGCCCAGTATGAAAATTCGCTGACGGTAACAGCACCTATACATATCTGCAAAAGTGACGCACTGAATGCTTTGTTCAATTATTACCGACAGCAGGCAATTGACAACAACATTGATATTAACTGGCAGATTGATTTGCCCGAAAATTCACGGATACTTGATGTTGACCTTTGCAGTATTTTCGGAAATATTCTTGAAAATGCAATTGACGCTTGCTGTACTGTTGAAAAAGGGAACAAATATTTCAATCTCACCTCCGAGATAAGGGGCGACTGTCTGTACATTGTATCAACCAACAACTACGGCAAACCCTTGAGAATGGACGGCGAGGAATTTTCTTCAACAAAACATCAGGGCAAAGGAATCGGACTTTACTCAATGAAAAGCATAACAGATGTTTATGACGGTATTTTTGAAGCAGGCAACAATGACGGCGAATTTTTCGTAAATATCGTAATGAAATACTAATATTAAAGGGTATGCGCAAACGGTATACCCTTTTCGTATTCGAAAAACCACAAACAAAAAAACACGCCTTGTAACCACAAAGCGTGTTTTAATTTTGTTTTCAGTGTCAACCTTTTATAACTATTTTCTGAATCTCTGTTACATCAACAATGTTAACCACACCGTCATGATTGAAATCTGCGAGTTTCATCTGAACATCGGAAAGTGCTGCTGAAGAAACGGCAAATCTGCTGATTTCAGTTGCGTCAAGAATATCAACACTTCCGTCAAGGTTTACATCACCGATTGTAAATGATTCATTATCGTCTGCTACGGGAGCTGTAGTCGGCTGAACTGTTGTAGCAGGAACTGTTGTTGCCGGCTGAGTAGCCTTTGCTGTTGTAGGCTGAACTGTTGGCTTAGCAGTTGTCGGCTGTACAGTCGGCTTTGCTGTTGTTGGCTGAACTGTAGGTTTTGCAGTTGTCGGCTGTGTTGCTGCCGAAACAAACTTGCAGTAATCAAGTGCAACCCAACCTGTCTTGCCGTTGTATGAGGTATAACCCCATGTGTAACCGCCGGCTGTCGAAACCTTTGTAACATTAAGTGTCACATTGTTCGGAATAGATGCTACATATGAATAACCTGTACCTGCACCGCTTCTCATATTGAGCGAAGTTGATACATTAGTCTTATATGTACCTGTTGTATAGGTTACTTTCTTTGTTGTTGCCTGAGTAGTGCTTGTACTACCGCTGAAGTCGCCAAGGTAAATATAACCCTGGAAGTTCCACCAGCTGTTACCGCCAACATTAGGGTCAGAAACATTCGCTGTGGAAAGGTAGAAATTTGTACCGCTGTATGCGGAGTTTGAAAGTGTAATCACACCGTTTTCTATTTTTTCCACAACGGCAACATGTCCGCCGCCACCGCTGTATGCCCAACAAGCAATTGCGCCAACCTTTGGAGTCTGACCATACTTGTAGTAGCCGTTAGCCTTGTTGTAGCCGTACCACTGTTCGGCATTGTTCCATGAAAGCTTCGGTTCAGTGCCAAGAATTTCATAAGCTCTGCCGTAAGCATATGCTGTACAGTTCGGCATACCGTAACCGTACTTATAAAATACATTTAAATTACTGTAATAATACTTGTTGCTTGAACTAGGGGCAGAAAGTCTTGGTGAAAATGAGGCTGCATCTGCAATCATTGACATTGAAAAGACCGATACAAACAGCATTACAGCTGTGAGGACTGCCGCAGAAATCTTCTTGTTAAAAGTTCTTTTTAAAACATTTCGCAAAGAAACACTCCTTTTTTTGAATTTCAAAGCGGTTGTTACCAATTTGTAACCACTTTCTTATATTGTATCATAAAATGTTTTGAAATCAAAGAGTCGAAATGCCGAAATTAGGAAATATAATCCGCATTTTTAAGCCAATGTATACAATAATTTTCATTCTCTACACACTGTACACAAAATTTTATCTACATTCTTTAAAAGATAGTGTTTGTTGTACAAGGATGCGGTCTGAGTTTTAAGGTGTAAAGGATTAGATAAACTTAATCATCAGAAACGCTTACGGCGTTAGACTGTTTATATGTTTCATTTATCGTTTTTCTTTACTGTATTGATCGATGAAATCAGCATTCTCCTGATTGTGCCGCACTGATTTTGCAATGGCTTATATACGGTTTCGGATATATATCCTGTTTCAAAAAGAAGTTCCAGCCAATATTCAGTTTCAAAGCACTCTTTTTGTGCTATTTCCAACTTGGAGATAAAATCCTTTTTACCCTGCGCATATTGTGCTTCGTGAATATTTGCACCTATACTTGTTCCCGAACGCAAAAGTTGATTAGTTAAAACCGATTCTCTTGCATTTGCTTTGATATCACGACACATATATACAATCTGTTTTGCAAATTCTTTTGATTTATTCCGTAAAATACTTTCAGACACAATCATCACCCAAAATACAATATATCACAAAGCCGAATGTCTGTAAAGTTATCGGTGATATGCCTCGTTTAACTCGGCGTGATATAAATGTGTTATCGCTCGCTTTCGCTCTCGGTGATATTATATTCGCTTTAAAACTGCCGCAGGCAATATCACTCGGTATGACCGAATATCACTGCACGGCAATATCACTCGCCGACAGGCGAATATAACTGAAAAACGCACTTGTTTACACAAGTGCGTTTTTCTTGGCGCGCCGGAAGAGACTCGAACTCCCGACCTTCTGATTCGTAGTCAGACACTCTATCCAGCTGAGCTACCGGCGCATATGCGGCCTTTTATCAGCCGCAAGTAGTATGATATCACAACTTAATTCAAAAATCAAGTCTTTTTTTAATTTTTTCGGAAATTAGTCTTTAGTGTCAAAAAATGTGAAGAATGCTCTGTATGCCATATAAACATCTGTCTTGGAAACAATTTCAAACGGAGCGTGCATTGAAAGCACAGGAACGCCGAGGTCAACAACATCAACATTCATATTGGCAACATACTTTGCGATTGTTCCGCCGCCGCCTCCGTCAACCTTGCCGAGTTCACCGACCTGCCAGAGAATATCGTTGTTCTCAAGCATAGCTCTGATTTTTCCCATATATTCGGCAGACGCATCTGATGTGTCATACTTTCCGCCGTGACCTGTGTATTTTGAAATAATTACACCGTTGTTAATGTATGAGCAGTTGTTAGCCTCATATGCAGACGCAAAAGTCGGGTCAAATGCAGCATTTACATCGGCTGAAAGACAGGTGCTTTTTGAAAGAACACGGTAGCCGTCAACACCGTCCTGTTTTGCAAGGTCATAGATGAAGAAGCGGAGGAAGTCGCTCTGCATACCTGTGTTGCCGTCACTGCCTGTTTCTTCTTTGTCTGTAAGATATGTGATACAAGTCTGCTCGGGCATTTCAACATCAAGAGCCGCCATAACAGCCGGATAAGCGCAAACCTTATCATCGTGACCGTAACCGCCGATCATGCTTCTGTCAAAACCGATATCTCTTGACTTAAATGACGGAATAAGGCAGAGCTCAGCCGAAAGGAAGTCACCCTCGCAGATACCGTACTTCTCATTGAGTATAGCCATTACATTTAGCTTTACAAGGTCTTTTTCGTCGCTGTCTGCATCGTACGGACGAGAGCCGAGGATAACATTGAGGTTTTCACCCTCAATTGCCTTTGCCATTGGCTTTGACGCCTGCTCCCTTGCAAGGTGCGGAAGAAGGTCTGTAATACAGAAACAGCTTTCGTTCTCATCATCGCCCCAGCAGATGTCAACTCTTGTGCCGTCAAGCTTTACAACCGAACCGTGAAGTGAAAGCGGAATTGTTGTCCACTGATATTTTTTAAGACCGCCGTAGTAATGAGTCTTAAAGAATGCAAGATTGTTTGCCTCAAAAAGAGGATTCGGTTTGAGGTCAACTCTCGGGGAATCAATATGAGCGATTGCAAGCTTTGCACCGTTCTTAACACCGTTTTTACCGATTACGGCAAGAGCAACAGCCTTGTCACGGTTTACATAATAAAGCCTGTCGCCCGCCTTGTATTCCTTGTCCTGCTCATACTCTGCAAAACCTGCTTTTTTGGCAAGCTCAACAGTATAGCGAACAGCCTCACGCTCAACGGGTGAGTTATCAAGAAACTTTTTGTAACCATCGCAAAAGCTATCTGCCTTTTTAATTTCTTCCTCCGAAAGAGCCTTAACGCCCTTCGGTTCGGTCATCATAATTTTTTCCTTTAATAAAGTTGTCTTTGACTTTTCTTCAGCCATAATAACCGTCCTTTCTGTGCCGTAAAACACGGCAAAACCATTTTATTTTTAAATCCGCCGCCAAAGGCATCGGAACATCTCTGCACTTAATTAGATTGTGAATAATAAAGTTTTATATACATTTCCTTGGCACCTTCAACCTTGTCAACATAATTCTCGGTTTCGGGATACGGAATGGAATCAAGGTTTTTTCCGTCCGAACTGTAATTTGTGTCGTTAAGCCAGTCACTCACAACAAAGCCGGCGTTATATGCGGCAATTGCCGAGCGTTCCGTGCCGTAATAATCGTAAAAATATTTTAAAAGATAACTTCCGTAATCAATGCAAATTGCGGGATCAAACAAATCATCTTCTGTGTATTGACCCGCACAACCTCTTTGTTCCTGCAGCCACTCAAAAGACGAGGGCATCATCTGCATAACGCCTTTTGCTCCGACACCTGATTCGGCATTCGGGTCAAATCCGCTTTCCGTGTGGATTACGGCATATATCAACGCAGGGTCAAGGTCATAATCCTTGGCGGCTTTTTCAACATAGGTGCTGTAGGTGCGTGGATAATTCATCTCATCAAGCTTTTTCTTTGTGTCCTCGTAAAAGACCGAAACAAACACAAATACTGCCGCCGCAAGAATTGCAAGTACAACTATCCATGCCAAAATTGCCTTTCCTGCACTTTTTTTCTTTTTATATCGCCTTGATTGGGGCATCCTATCACCTCATCAGGTTGTTAATAGCCTCTGCCGCCTTTTGTGCGGCAAGCTCGACTTGCTCTACAGAAAAATTGTTTTCAATGACAATGTCGCTGTGACTTCTGAAAAATTCCTCGTCAAGCTGTGCAGACATTCTTAGCTCTGCACGGGAAATGTCAATGTTATCCCTCTTGCAGATTCGCTCAAGCCTTATTTCTTTTTTAGCGGTAACGCTTACAATAAGGTCGCAAAACACATCGGCACCGCTTTCAAAAAGCTGAGGAGCGTCATAAATCACAACGCTTTTGCCGTCTGTCTGAGCCTGTTTCACCATCTGCATAAATTCATATGTAACAAACGGATGAACAATTGAATTGAGCAAATGTGTGTTTTCTTTGCTTGAAAATGCCCTTTTGGCAAGCAACGGTCTGTCAATGTTGCCGTCAGAAAGGATAATATCCTGACCGAAAACACCCGAAACAGCCTTTAAGCATACGGAATCGGGAGTGTAAAGATTTTTTACAATCTCGTCAGCATTTATAACGCACATTCCGTTTTTGGCAAAATATGCCGAAACCGTGCTTTTTCCGGCACCGCTCTGTCCCGTAAGACCGACAATTTTAATTCTGTTCAAGGTCAATTACCTCAAAGCCTGCCGCCCTTATAAGTCGGTTGTAAACAGCCATTCCGACGCCGTTCGTTTTTGGCAGTCTTGAATAGACAACCTTAACGCTGTCGTCCTCATCAATTCTGCGAAGCTCGTCAAAAAGCGTGTGAGCCTGTCTTGTATAGTCGTTTCGTTTTCCGAGAGAGAAAACAGGAGTTTTCAAAAGCGGAATATCCTCGTCACAACAGAGTGCAGCAACTCCTTCAGCTGCCTTTTTGTTTACATAATCAATATATTGCTCATCGTTGCAATTAAGAAGTATTACTCTCGCCCTTGGCGCATAGTGCTTGTACTTCATACCGGGGCTTGCAACCTTAACATTGTCTGCAAGTTTGTGCAAAACCGCATCATCAACTTCAACCTTGCCGAGGACACTCTCGAGCATTTCAACAGTAATTCCGCCCGGGCGAAGTACCCTTGGAACATCTCCTGCAAGAGTGATTACCGTGCTTTCAAGACCTACCTCACTTGCACCGCCGTCAAGAACAGCGTCGATTTTGCCGTCCATATCGTTCATAACATGCTGTGCGGTTGTCGGACTGGGTGAGCCCGAAATATTTGCCGAAGGTGCGGCAAGAACCGTACCCGATTCACGGATAATCGCCTGTGCGGTTTTGTGGCTCGGAAAACGGATTGCAACCGTGTCAAGTCCTGCCGAAACTTCATTCGGAATAACATCCGACTTTTTCATAATCATCGTGAGCGGTCCCGGCCAGAACGCATCGGCAAGTTTTTTTGCCATGTCGGGGATCTTCGTCACAAGGTTAAGTCTTTCAATATCGGAAAAATCGCAGATGTGGACAATCAGCGGATTATCCCCTGGTCTGCCCTTTGCTTTAAAAATCTTCTTTACGGCCTCGGGGTTGAGTGCGTCAGCCGCAAGTCCGTAAACTGTTTCGGTCGGGATTCCTACAACACCGCCGTTTTTAAGCAACTCTGCTGCGGTTTTTATATCTTCCTCTGTATTTTTTAACAACAATGTTTTCACAATTATCACCGGATTATTTTTCCATACTTTCTTTGAGCTTTTCGGCTCTGTCAGCGGCAACAAGTGCGTCAATCACTTCGTCAAGGTTGCCGTTGAGAATTTCTTCAAGCTTGTAAAGGGTAAGACCGATTCTGTGGTCGGTTACTCTGCCCTGCGGATAGTTATATGTGCGGATTCGCTCACTTCGGTCGCCCGTACCTACCTGCATTTTTCTGTTTTCAGCAATTTCACTCGCCTGTTTGTCCTGTTTTTCCTTGAGAAGTCGGCTTTTGAGAACTTTAAGAGCCTTGTCCTTGTTCTTGTACTGACTTCTCTCGTCCTGACACTCAACTACCATACCTGTGGGCAAGTGAGTGATTCGGATTGCGGAACTTGTTTTGTTGATATGCTGACCGCCTGCACCGCTTGAACGGAAGGTGTCAATTTTGAGGTCATTCGGATCAATTTCAAGCTCAACATCTTCTGCCTCGGGCAAAACCGCAACGGTTGTTGTCGATGTGTGAACTCTGCCCTGACTTTCGGTTTCGGGTACTCGCTGAACACGGTGAACACCGCTTTCGTACTTAAAGCGTGAGTATGCACCCTCGCCCTCAATCATAAAGGAAATTTCCTTGTAACCGCCGATTTCGGTTTCGTTGGCATTGATAACTTCAATCTTGTAGCCTTTCTTTTCGGCATACATCGAGTACATTCTGAACAGAACCGCACTAAACAGAGCCGACTCCTCACCGCCTGCACCGCCACGGATTTCAACGATAACATTTCGTTCATCATTCGGGTCTTTCGGCAAAAGCAGAATTTTCAACTCTTCCGAAAGGCTTTCAATATTATCCTTAGCCTCGTCAAGTTCAGCCTGAGCAAGCTCTTTAAGCTCTTTGTCGCTTGTTTCCTCAAGAATTTCAAGGCTGTCTTTTTCGGTCTGAACAGCCTCTTTGTATTTACGATAGGTCAAAACGATTTCCTCAATCGACTTGATTTCCTTCATAATTTTCTGATATTCCTCGGGATTGCCCGCTACTGACGGCTGGTAGAGCCTTTCGGAAAGCTCGGAGTACCTTTTGTCAAATATTTCGATTTTTTCAAACATATATATCTTACTCCGTCAAAATTTTTTTAATATTTTTTTCAATCTTTGCACGGGGCGCCATAACCTCTCTGCCGCATTTTTCGCATTTTATCTTAAAATCCATTCCCACACGCAGAATTTCAAAGGTTTTGCAACCGCATGGGTGTTGTTTTTTCATCTCAACTCTGTCGCCGACGCTGATATCCACAAAAAATCACCCTCCTGCAAATTTTTTACATTCTTCACATTTTGAATTTTTACGATTATTTACATTCTGCAAATAATCTGCACTTAGATTATACAACAGAGATTTAAAAATATCAACCAATGCCGATAATTGTGAGAAGTCCCGTGTATTCAAGCGAAAGGGCAACGGGAATTGAAATCAGCAGAGAAAATGCACTCTGCTTTACATTTTTGAACAAAATTCCGATGCTTGCAAGCCAGAGGATAAACTCCGGAAAATAAACGATTCTGAAATCAGAAAAATTGAGATTAAATGCAAGGCAACAGAATATTGCGATGAGTACGGAAGAAATTCCGATTGCAAGCGGACCTCTTCCCCTTGCATACCAAACGAGAAATGCCAAAAACGGCGATACAACAGCAAGAATCAGCCACCTCATAAGGTATGGGATATCGGGATAAAAGCCTGCAAAAACACTTGTCCACACATAGTACCCTATTAACATTCCCACAAAAAACGCAAAAACATTGATTCCTGCTTTCAGCGGTGATTTGCTGAATACTGCAAGGCACACGGCAATAAAAATCCACGGTGCCGTTCTGCCCAAAAAGTTTGGCAAATCAAGCCAATCGAGAAAGCTCGGCAGTCTGTTCAAATCAAGAAACTTTGCGACAATTCCCATGCCGCCGCCAAAAAGCAAAGCAAAGAATGTTGTCATAATTTGTTTCGGTACGGACATTTTGCCCGATACCTTTCGGGTTTTATTCAAAATTTTTAACATAAAATCCTCGTTTCATCTACATCAAAAGGACTTCTCAAAAAAGAAGTCCTCTTTAATCTTAATTATTCCGCACTGTTTTGCTCACCGAAAACCTTTAAAATTTCGTCCTTGTGAGCCATAATCGCATCGTAGCCCTCCTGAATGGTTTCGTCAACGCTGTCCATTGAGAAAAGCTGTGTGTTTTCATTTTTGATATCAATTGCAAGGTCAGCCATTTTCTTTGACTCTCTTGTGCCGTCAATTGAATAAACATCAAGTGCACGCCAAATTACCTTGATAAGGCCACCAAGACCTGCGTCGGGATTGTAGGTCATAATATCAAAACCGATTGCAAGAACCTTGCCCACACCCATATCACGCAAAATCTTTACAGGCAAATTGTCCTTTGAACCGCCGTCAATGAAGTTGTACTTGTCATAAGGACAGGTTGTGTAAATTGCAGGGAACGACATACTTGCACGAACAGCAGTTTCAAGCGGAGCGCCTGTTATGTAGTGGATATGCTCGTTTTCAAGATTTTCTTCTTTGGTTGTGAAGATACACTCATCCGTGGTGAGAGTGTCAACCGTACAGATTGAAAGGTTAATCGGCAGATTTTCAAAGCCTGTTATACCTTTTTCATTCATAATATCACGGATAACATCTTCAATCAGTTCGCCCGACTTGATGCCGTCTTTCTGAATCTTTTTATTGAGAATAAACTGTGCAAGAGCCTTGAAAATAAGGCCGTTGTCGATTTCGGCAAGAGTTTTCCAGTGCTTTTTGGCAACTCTTTTCATTTCATCGGCATCACAGCCCATTGCAACGATTGCCGCCATTGCCGCACCCGAGCTTGTACCCGAAACATACTGCGGATGGATTCCGAGTTCATAAAGAGCCTGAACAGCACCTATGTGAGCGATACCCTGAAGTCCGCCGCCCGAAAATGCTACACCGATAGAATTTTTGCGATCAATTTTATCCGAATTCATTTTTAACACCTCTGTTAATAAAAACGATAAACGCTGCAATACGACTCGGTTTCAACAAAATAGTCGTACCAGTTGTAGAAATCTTCAAAGCTGTAGTCAGCCTGAATAAGCTCATAATTTTTGAATTTTGTGTTTTCCGTTATGTATTTAAGCACATCGTCCTTGTCGGCAAGACGGGATACATAAACCGTAACCTCGTCAAGGGACGCAAGCTTTTTGTCTGTTTTGAGTTTTTCCATACTGTCGGTTTCCTGCTTATTTGTGTCGCCGTTAAACATAAATGCCTCGGCAAGCGAAGAAACCTTTCCGTTGGTTACAACTCCCCGTTTTTCGGCAAATTTTTCAAGCTCATCACCGAGAGTCGGAGAGAACTTTGAACTCTGAACAATCATTGTGCTGTCGTAGTTCATAAACTTGTCAATACACTTGTTCCATTCAAGCATTGCAGTTCCGACAAAAATGCAGTTGTCTGTCTTTGGCTCATAGAGATTTGTTTTGCCGTATGTGTAATAGGGCTTAACCGTAACAAACGCTGTGACTGACGCAAGCAAAATGCAAACAGGCACGGCAAGTTTTATCTTTTGGCTCTTGAAAAGTGTAAAAATTCTGATGAATGAAAATGCAAAAAGCATTGCAATCAGCGGAAGTGACGCCATAACATAGCGGTCGCTGTTAAACGGTGAAACAAGCGAAATGCCGATAAAATAGCAAATTGCAGGGATTACAGCAAACATAGCTTTTTTCGGGATTTTTACCTTTTTCACAAAGCGGAAGTAAATTCCGAATCCGATAACGGCGGCTGTGCAAAGTCCGAGCAGCCAAACCTGATTGATGAACATATCCTTTGCAAGAATCTGAACATAGGTGCAAAGCTTGTAGAAAACATAGGTTACAACCGTAATCATATCAAGCGCCGACATATCAAGCGAACTGAGTCCACGGTTGCCGCCGAGTACATTCGAGATTATGTACGGATAAATGCAGAGTGCAAGTCCTGCGCCCACAACAGCCGCAATGATGTACTTGATGAGGTCTTTGCCGCATTTTTCCTTGATTTTAAACACAAGGAAAACAAGTCCCGTAAGTCCTGCAAAGAGGATGAAATAATACTGGGTAAGCACACCGCAAAGCACGATAAATGCAAGCAAAATGCAGTCTTTTATGCTGACTGTGTTCTTCTTTTCATAGAGCTTTATGCTCATATAAACAAACGCAAGCACCCAGAAGGTAAGCGTTGCATACATTCTCAGGTAAATTGTTGTGGTGATACACGCAATGCTCAGAGCATACGCACCCACACCGATTAGAGCATAAAAATTATTACCCGTGATTTTCCGTCCAATTTTATAAAGCATAATCAAAATGCCTGCCATGGCAAGCATATTTATTGAATAGGCAAGCCATTTTGAGAACACGCCCGGAAAGAACGAACAAACCGTGTGAACAAGCGCATAATAAAGCGGCGGATGCGACGCATCTATAATCTGATTTTGATACACCTGCGCATAGTCGAATCTGTCATCGGGCGACACGGCAAGATACTCGTTGAAATCCTCGGGACTGTTCCAACCTCCGTCAACATTAAGCTGTTTTGAGGAATTTGCAAGGTTATAGGTCAGAAGCTCGTCCTCGTGAAAGCCCTGTTTTGTAAACATATAAACCGTGCTTATGACAAGGCTCACCGCAATAATAACCGCAAGAATTATTCTTGCCTTTTTGTTGTCGATTTTCATATTAAATTCTCCGTGATAATCAAAAATAAAATCAGCCGACAATTTTGTACCAATCAAATGGCAAAATTCGGCACTCCGTATTTAAATGATTATACCACAAATACGGTCACAATAACAATAGACTTTACAAAAATTTTGTATGTAATCCGTTTTCGGGCAAACAAAAATGCCGACAGAAAAATCTGTCGGCACAAATGATTTGTAATGTTTAATTACTTTTTAGCTGTTGTTTTCTTTTCAGCAGGCTTCTCTGCCTTTACGGTTTTGCTTTCAACCTTTACGGCAGTTTCGGCTTTCTCGACTTTTTCAGTCTTTTCGACCTTAACTGCTTTTTCTGTTTTTTCAGCTTTTTTCTCGACATCAGCAGGAGCAGGAGTTTCCTCCTTAACTGCTTTTACTGCCTTTTTAACGGGCTTTTCGGGAGCAGTTTCCACTTTCTTTTCAACCTTTTTAGTTGTTGTTTCAGCCTTTGCAGGTTTAGCCTCAGCCTTTACCTCTTCTGTTTTTTCAGCCTTTTCTACCTTTTTTGGTGCAGCTTTTGTGGCTTTCTTTGCCTTTTCGGCTTTAAGCTTTGCAAGAGCAGCGTCCTTTTTTGCAGTAGTCTTTTTCTTTACAGGAAGAGCAAGTTTCTTCTTGAGCTTGAAGTACATAACAGCAAGCGGAGGAACTGTGATTTCCATTGAATAGTTAAGTTCGTGGTCTTTCTTCTTTTTAGCCTTGATCTCGCCCTCGTTTCTGATTCCGCAGCCGCCGAATTCTTCAGCCTCGGAGTTGAACACTTCTTCATAGATACCGTATTCGGGCACACCAACAACATAGTTATCGTGCTGAACAGGCTGGAAGTTACATACGCAGATAATTTCACTGCCGTCATAAGCAATTCTGCGGAACGAAATGATGCTGTTCTTGTAGTCATCAAGTGCAATCCACTGGAAACCGTCCCAATCGTAATCGTTTTCGTGCATAGCAGGAACATCACGATAGAACTTGTTTGCCTCAGCAAAGAAGTGGTTGAGCTGACGGTGCTTTTCAAATGAAAGAAGGTTCCATTCAAGTTCCTCGTTTGCATTCCACTCGTCAAACTGACCGATTTCACTGCCCATAAACATAAGCTTCTTACCCGGGTGAGCCATCATATATGCTATGAAACCTCTCACACCGCTGAACTTCATGTCATAGTCGCCGGGCATTTTATTGATGAGAGAACCCTTGCCGTAAACAACTTCATCATGAGAAATCGGGAGCATAAAGTTCTCGGAAAAAGCATAAACCATACTGAAAGTAAGGGTGTCGTGGTGATAATTTCTCCACAACGGATCGAGTGAGATGTACGAAAGCATATCGTTCATCCAGCCCATATTCCACTTGTAGTCAAAGCCGAGTCCCATATCCTTAATCGGATAGCGTGTAACATTCGGCCATGCCGTACTTTCTTCGGCAATCATCATAGCCTCGGGGTGGAACATATGTACAACCGTGTTGAGCTTCTGCAAGAAGTCAACGGCAACAAGGTTTTCTCTTCCGCCGTATGCGTTTGCAATCCACTCGCCGTCTTTTCTGTTGTAGTCAAGATAAAGCATTGATGCAACGGCGTCAACACGGATACCGTCAACATGATACTTGTCAAGCCAGAACATTGCAGATGAAAGGAGGAAGCTTGTTACCTCATATCTGCCGTAATTGAAGATATATGTACCCCATTCCTTGTGTTCACCGATACGGGGGTCTTCATATTCATAACAGCCTGTACCGTCAAATCTGCCAAGACCGTGTGCGTCCTTCGGGAAGTGGGCAGGAACCCAGTCAAGGATAACGCCGATGCCCTCTTCATGGCATCTGTCCACAAAATACATAAGGTCTTTCGGCTCACCGTAACGGGATGTTGCGGCAAAGTAGCCTGTTACCTGATATCCCCAGCTGCCGTCAAACGGATATTCTGTAAGAGGCATAAACTCAATGTGAGTGTAGCCCATATTCTTTACATAAGGAATAAGCTCGTCCGCAAGCTTGCGATAGCTGAAAACATTGCCATCCTCATACTTACGCCAAGAGCCTGCGTTTACCTCGTAAACATTGACAGGCATACTCTTATGCGGATGCTCTTTTTTGTATTCATACCACTTTTCATCATGCCACTCATAGCCGTCAATCTCGTAAACACGGGATGCGTTGTCGGGACGAGTCTGGCAATGAAAAGCATAAGGATCGGTTTTGAGCTTTCTCTCATGCCACGGAGTTTCGACACAATATTTATAGCAGGCAAACTCCGGGATTCCCTCAATGAACAGCTCCCAGACACCGCCGTCCGAGATTTTGTACATAAAGTTTGCGTCATTATTCCAGTCGTTAAAATCACCGACCACCGAAACGGACAATGCGTTCGGTGCCCATACTCTGAAAACAACGCCCTGACGGCCGTCCCAGTTCACAAAGTGTGAGCCTAAAAATTCATAAGCACGAACAGATTCGCCCTGTAAAAACTGATCAAGCGGCGCTCTTTCGTCATTAATTTTAAAAGCCATAGTAACCCTCTTTTCTGCGATTGTAGGCAGTTCTTCAATAAGACAAGTATAGTATAATATATTTTCACCAAATATACAAGTGGTAAAAACGATTTTTATGTAAATAATTTTGTCGGTTTGTCTGAAATATTGTCAGTTGCTGTGAAAATCGTTCCAAAAAATAGTCAGGGAATGCGTGTTTCAGCCGTAATTTTTATTTTTGACACACCTATCCCATACTGTTATAATATACAATAACGAAGGCAAAAACAAGCGACAATTACGCTACTTTCGTTGGAAAACCAACTAATTTTTAAATCAGGTGATTATCTTTGGACATAAGAGTTATGAAAAGCAAGAAAAGTATTTTTGACGCATTTGTAAATCTGCGTTCAAAAAAAGAACTGCGCAAAATTACCGTTAAGGAGCTTTGTGAAAAAGCACTCATCAATAAATCGACCTTCTACACATATTATGAAGATATGTTCGACCTTTCGGACAAAATTGAGAGCGAGGTAGTTGACGGCATTGTAAGCACAATAACCAATCCGCAGATGATGATTGACGAACCGGTAAAATTTTATCGCAGTCTTTTGGAGGCGATGGCTGAAAACAAGAAATTGATTGACACGGTATTTTCGGGTTCACAACATCCTAACCTTATCGTGAAGATTTCTAAATCATTAAAGAAAATGTCTTTTGAAAATCATCCCGAGTACATAAATGATAAAAAAATCTGCACAATCCTTGACTATGCAATCTACGGCGGTTACTACGCTTTTGTTGAAAATCAGGCAGATACAAACGATTACTCCACGGAACTCATCGAATCGGTTTCTGTAATTTCAGGACATATGGCAAAACTCATAAAAGAAAACATTCCTGTTCTTAAAGACGGCAGTGTGTGAAAATGTATATGAGTGACTTTTTTGTACATTTTTAAAGTTAAAAAATTCATTCATTTGTGCAAAGTGCGATTTTTGTCGAACTTCAAAATATTTATTTAAAATTGCCGTCGATTGTGATAGAATATATTCGGTTTTATAAGAGAGAAAGGAGAGTCGGTCAGACTGCCGTTCAGGAGGCGTTTGAAGTCTGTCCGAAAAAGAAGTTATGGAAATTAACACACTTGATATTCTGAAGAATCTTGCCATAATCCTTGTTGCGGCAAAGCTTCTTGGTATTGTTGCCAGAAAGCTCGGCGCACCGCAGGTTGTGGGTGAGATTATTGCAGGTCTTATCGTAGGACCTTGTATGCTCAACTTTGTATCGTATGACGGGTTCATCTCAGGTATGGCTGAAATCGGCGTTATTTTGCTGATGTTCTCGGCAGGTTTGGGTACAGACCTAAAAGAGCTTATCAAAACAGGACCCGTTGCCTTGCTTGTTGCGTTTGCCGGTGTAATCGTTTCAGTTCTCGGCGGTGCGGCTGTATACCTTGGATTTGGCTTTGGCGACGGTGATTTGGCAATGCTTGAGGCTGTATTTATGGGAACAATCCTTGCGGCAACCTCGGTTAGTATCACTGTTCAGGCTCTTAAAGAGATGGGACACCTGAAAGGAAGGGTTGCAACAACAATTCTTTCAGCCGCAATTATCGACGATGTTATCGGCATCGTACTTCTCACCGTTGTAATCGGTTTCAAAAGCCCCGATGTTCAGCCTGCGTCCGTTTGCATCAACATTGTACTTTTCTTTGTTCTTGCATTTATACTCGGCTTTGCACTTTATTTTCTCTTCAAGTGGCTCGACAAACTCTGGCCGCACTCAAGAAGAATTCCGATTTTCGGTCTTGTTCTCTGCTTTGCGTGTGCATACTGCGCGGAAGAATTTTTCGGAATTGCAGACATCACAGGCGCATATGTTGCAGGTATTATCCTCTGTAACATCAAGGATTCACAGTACATCGAAAGAAAGATGGATGTCAGCTCGTACATGATTTTCGGCCCTGTATTCTTTGCAAGTATCGGACTTCAGACAAGCTTTAACGATTTCAACCTTTCAATGCTCTGGTTCTCAATCGCACTTGTTGCAGTTGCACTTTTGACAAAGGTTATCGGCTGCGGCGGTACGGCAAAACTTTGCAAATTCAATATGCCCGACTCGCTCAAAATCGGCGTTGGTATGATGAACCGTGGTGAGGTCGGTCTTATCGTTGCCAAGAAGGGACTTGACACAGGTCTTATGGCACCGCAGTTTTTTGCTCCGATTATTATTCTTATCATCGTTTCATCGCTTGCAACACCTATTCTTCTCAAGGTTGTTTACAAGAAATGGCCGGGTAAAGAAAATGAAGAGGCAGACAACCGTTCGGAAAAACTTGCCGAAAACGAAAAGTATCTTACTCAGGAAGTTGTTGGTGCAACCTATAACATTACAGAAGATAATTTTAAAGAAAACGGCAAAGACGAATAATTTAATACAATAACCTAAAAGGACAAATGACAGTCATCAAGTCATTTGTCCTTATTTTTATTTATGCGGTTTTATTAATTTTTCTCAAACAGTGTTCCTTTAGGATAAATTTTGTTTGTGTTTTGATACATATAATCAAAAAGAATATCAAACACTTCTTTGTTTTTGTTATCAATCAAAGCGTATTCGGTAATTGAATTATCTTTGATAAAAGCAATGACCAATGTATCGTCAACACCTGTAACAGACAGTTTTTCGGCATTTTTGATTTTTAGATTTTCGACAGCTGTTTTCACATCATATGACGAATCAATAATCACATTATCCCAACTGTCTGCATATGAATCAAGCGAAATTCCCTTTTCGGTATTCTGAATTTTGCTTATTTCAGTTGCAATACTGTCATTCGGCTTGAATTCGCTCTGCGAACAACCTACTGCAAACAGACACACAATAATTAACGAAATTGTCAGTGCCAAACTTTTTCTCATTTTTCCTCCTTAATTTTTAGATGAAGAATTTGTTTTGGTCATTAAAAATCTTCTGCACAGGGCAAAAATGCCTTGTCAAATTCACTTTTCGGCAAAAGCCACAGCTTGATGTACATTGAAATCGGTGATGCAGGCGGCAGAACTTTTATATTAAGCCTGTCAAATTTCAGCTTGCTTTCGTAATAAAAGCCCTTGCACGCACCTGTCAAAAATACGGGAATATTCATTGCTTTTGCTTTTTGACAAAAGTCGTTCAAAGCCTTGCCGTCAGTATTCAGCGTACCCGAATGGAATCCCTCAAGGAGAACGGCTTTTACATTTTCCGTAATTTCAGGATACTGCATACCGACCGTAGCGGAAATTTTCAGCACATTGCTGTTATCCGAAAGTCGGACGCTTTCATCAAAAGCAAACTCGCTTTTTAATGACTTATAACGGGTATTCTTCACAAAAATTCCGTTCTGAATTTTGCCGTAGCTTTCGTCAAAAATGCTGTGCAGTTCGTCGCTGTATGCCGAATGTGCAAGCAGTCTTGACGCTCTGTGAATTGTCACGGGCAAGTCCGCGTTTTTATACGAAACAAAAACACCGTTTCCACTGCCCGATTTTATAAAATCAATCGCACCGACAAAATTTTCAAAGCCGTTTGAACGGCTGTCATCAAGCGGATAATTTGCCGAAACAAGCACAATCGGCACATTTAAGCCGTCAAAAATATAAGCAAGAAATGCAGATGTATATTGCAAAGTGTCCGTTCCGTGAGTTACAACAATGCCGTCATAGCTGTTCAAATCATAGCTTTGCAGACAGTCGGCAAGACGGTTCATGTGACAGCCCTCAAGATTTTCGCTGAGGACGGTATAAGGCTCAGCCGTGTCAAAATCAACATCGCCGTACCTGTCAAGATACATCTGCGTGAGCATATATTTCTGCTCATTGTCGGGCGAAAGCACCTCGCCCTTACGCACACAGCCGATTGTACCGCCCGTAAAAACAACAAGAATTTTCATATACTCACCTCTTTCATATTCTGCCCTTAAAGGTTATAAATAAACTATTTATTTTCCTTGCCCGTGATTTTTTCGATTGTGATTTCATAAACGCCTGTCATACTGCCCGATTTCTCTATGCACCTTTTTCCGCTTTCGATAAATTCGGGAGCATATTTTTCAACAATCAGTTCAAGACCTCTGTTCTTGTTTTTAACCGATTTTGCAATCGTACCGAACACAACCGCACTTTCGTATTTTGAAGTCAGCTTTGCTCCGTCAATTCTGTTGTTTTGAACCGTGCAGAACGAAACCTTGTTGCTGTATTCAACATTTTTCAGTTTCAAACCCGAATTCGGAGCGCAATGAAAATAAATTTTGTTGCCCTCAACGGCAAAATTTACAGGCACACCGTAGGGATAGCCGTCCTCGCCGATTGTTGACAAAATGCCGTATTCACCGTTTTTAAGAATTTCATAGGCTCTTTCTTCGGGAGTTTCCCTGTCTTTTCTACGCATCTTTTCGTTCATTATTCAACTCCGATATCGTTCATAACCATACCCGTAATCATCTTCGGATAGAAATATGTTGACTTCTGCGGCATCTTTTCGCCGGCGGCGGCAACATCACGGATTTCGGTTACTCTTGTCGGATTAAGCACAAACGAGCATTGGAACTTGCCGTTGTCTACGCCCTCAACAGCCTCTGAGAAGAACTTTGTGTATGTAAGGTTAATCTGATTTGCCATATTTTCCTTATCAATGCCGAAAATTCTTTCAAGCACAAGTGAGTGGAGAACGGTAACATCAAGCTGTCTTGACGGTTCACTCAATTCGGGAAGAAGCTTGTCCATAATGTCAAGATTTTTCAGCACAAGCCTGTACCATTTTCCTTTTCCGACATAGAATCCGAATGCCTTTTTGCCCTCGTCATAGAGCTTTGCAAGCTCGCTTTCCATATTGTCCGTACCGTTCATTTCGGTAACATCAAAATATTCACTGCAACCGTCAAGAACTTTTTCAACATTAAAGTCCGGCAAATCACGCACAAGGCGGTGTGTCGGGAATACAACAAGTCCCGGATGCTCCATGTCAACAAGGTAAATCATCTGATAATCACAGGGATCGCCAACCTTTGAAAGACCGTTTTCACGGCAGTAGTTTCGATAGTTTAGAGCGGTTTCATAGCGATGGTGACCGTCTGCAATGTATAGCTTTCTGTCAGCAAAATCTGCACAAAGCTTTGCGATTACATTTTCATCCGTAACAATCCAAAGTCTGTGAGTAACACCCTCACCGTCGGTAAATTCAAGCTTTGGTGCGTCCTTAGATTCATTATCAATTGTTGCAAGAGTTGTATGCTCGCTGTCCATATAAAGGGCATAAATCTGACTGAAATTGCAGTTTGTTGCCTTCATAAGATTAAGTCTGTCCTCTTTAGCCTTTGAAAGAGTGAACTCATGCGGAAGAATGATTCCCTTTTCAAATTCTTCAAGATGAACACGGGCGATGATACCCTTGATGCTCTTGCGTTCGCCGTAAGCCGTAAATTCTTCCTCATAAACATAGATTGCAGGCTTGTCCTCGCTCACAAGAACACCCCTGTTCCGCCACATATCAAGGATTTCTCTTGCCGTCTGATACGGGTTTTCGCCCTCTTTCGGAAGCTCAAGCCGAATAATGTTGTACTCGTTTTCGCTGATATAACCGAGTCTTTGTTCCTCGCTTATGATGTCATAAGGCGGACAGCAAAGCTGAGAAATTTCGCCTGCTTTTTCCGTGTTGTAACGCATTCCTCTGAACGCTTTTATTTCTGCCATATTAAAAACCTCCAAATTTTATTTTTCGGTCAAGTGTACTTGCACCGTATGGATAGAGTAATTATAACACAAATAGTTTCTTTGAACAAGAGAAAAGTGAACTTATTTGAATTTACTGTGCAAAATCACAATGAATATTACGGCAGAAAAATCATTGACAATCAAAGGAAAGTTTGATATAATATTTTTTGCGTAAGCTGATTACGATATTTGACATTGCATAAGCGATTTGTCGAATGAAAACAGAATACGCGCCAATAGCTCAGTTGGTTAGAGCTACCGGCTCATAACCGGTCGGTCCGGGGTTCGAGTCCCTGTTGGCGCACCAAAAAAGAAAGTACTCAAACGGGTACTTTCTTTTTATTTTACCGTCACGCGTAAACAGGGACTCGAAGGCGAGCATTAAGAAAACAGTCCGGCGGACTGTTTTTAGCGAGAGCGTTGATGAATTTTTAGCTCTGTACAAACCGCAATAAACGAGGTAGAAAATTTAGGCAGATAAAACAACTGTTGGCGCACCAAAAAAGAAAGTACTCAAACGAGTACTTTCTTTTTATTTTACCGTCACGCGTGAACAGGGACTCGAAGGCGAGCATTTTGTAGGGGAGAACCGTTCTCATTACATCAAAATCCTCACTAACCCAAACACCCCTTATCTTACAAACGGATAAGGGGTGTTTTTACTCATTAACTTTATTCTTTTTAAATTCAAGGAATTTTATATAATCGAGGACATCATTGCAGTCCTCTTTTGTAAATGACTGCGGAAGAGGGGCAGTTCGGTTGTTGCGGTTGAACGAGAGCGGTTCGTCAATCAGACCGATTAGGTAATCGACCGACACATCAAAAAGCTTTGCAATGATTATTTTTGAATTATCGTCGGGGTCACTGCGGTTACATTCGTAAGATGATATTGTGTAGTGTGACACGCCCAAAAGCTCCGCAAGCTGTGCCTGCGACACTCCATGGTCTTTGCGAAGTTCCTGCAAGCGTTCACCAATCATAATATCACCTCATATATTTAATAATTTAATTATAAGTATTTTGCGAATTATTGTTTGAAATTATGAGAAATTTTAGAATTTTAATTGACAAGTGTGAAAATCTGCATTATAATTCTCGTATAAGCTGTAAATTTTCACAGTAATTTTAAGGAGGAATTATTTATGTATTGTCAAAAATGCGGCAAACAAATTGCTGACGGAAGTGTATTTTGTCAGCACTGCGGCGCACAAATAGGAAATGTTGTATCAGATAATTTTTCTAATCAAAATGCAAATCAAAATTTTAATGTACAGCATACCGAAAAGCATGAAGAACCAATAAAAAACAAAGAAGAATTTATTGCCGATTTCCGCGCAAAGCACCCTGAACGAATGGTATATATAGTTATATTTATTATTTTAGAAATTGTTTCAACAATCGTATTTATAATGAATGTATCATCTTATATAGATCATCACCGTGATGAAAATCTCACAGGTATGATGATTGCGGCATTTCTCGAAATAATTGCAATAATTTTTGCATGTGCAATTCAAAAAGTAAACGCATCGGCAAATAAAGCATTTGACAGTTATATTACAAAAGAAAGCCGCGAAAAAACGAATGTAAGTACAAAATGGCTGTGTCCGAAATGCGGAAATTCAAATCCTGCCAACATAAGATATTGCTCAAACTGTAGTTGTCAAAAGCCGAATTTTGAACCAATTTCGGCTCAAACCGATGTTTGGCAATGTCCAAAGTGTGGAAAGATAAATCAAAATTATGTCGGAACATGCGGTTGCGGCACAAGAAAACCATAAAGCGACAGGCTGTACAAATTTAGTACAGCCTGTTTTTATGTGTGGGTATTAAAATATAGCGTCTCGCCGTGCGGGCGTCCAATGAACGCCCCTACTGATAACTTTGCTGTTACACCGACATTTTGTCCCGTATGGCAGTAAGGATTTTCTTTTCTCGACGGCTGATTTGGACTTGCGTCATTGAGAGAATTTTGGCGGTCTGGGTTTGGGTTTTGCTTTGATAGTAACGCAGTTGGATTATTTTTCTGTCGGTGTCGCATAGGGATTTTACTGCCTGTTCAAGCGACAATCGTTCCGAGATTTCGTCTTGAATATCATCTGTCGGGACATCAAGCTGTGGGTTGCCCTCGCTGTCATATTCGGCAGTCAGAGAGAGCGGAACTCTTGCGCTGTTAAGTGCGTCAATGATTTTTTCCTCGCTCGTATCAAGCCTTTCGGCAAGCTCGCTCACGGTGAGTTCTCTGCCGTTTTTCAGCTTGCTTTCATTGTTAAGCCTTGATATTGCAAGCGAAAGTTCCTTTAATGTACGGCTGACTTTGACTGCACCGCCGTCACGGAAAAGCCGCTTGATTTCGCCCATAATCACAGGAAAAGCGTAGGTTGAAAACTGCAGATTTCGGCTTTCGTCAAAGTTATTTATCGCCTTTGCAAGTCCAAGGCAACCCGATGCGAAAAGCTCTTCGTACTCTATTCCTTTGCCTGAAAATCGTTTGCAACAGGCATGGACAAGTCCCATATTTTTGTCGGCAAGTTTATTTTTATCGGTCATTTTCCGAACCTATAGTTTTTTCAAGAGTTACGGTTGTGCCACTGTCGGGTTTTGAACGGACACTCACCTTGTCGCAAAAGCTCTGCATAACGGCAAATCCGAGTCCTGCTCTGTCCTCTTCGGGGGCGGTTGTAAACAGCGGTTCCATCGCTTTTTTAATGTCGGGGATTCCGCAACCCTTATCACGGATTTTGATAATCACCTTATTTTCGGCTGTGATTTTTCCGTTTATGTAAATCGTTCCGTTTTGGTGGCGGTAGCCGTGAACAATACAGTTCGTCACAGCCTCTGACACGGCGGTTTTGAGGTCGCTGAGTTCGTTTACGGTCGGGTCAAGGTTCATTATAAACGCAGACACTACGCTCCTTGCAAAAGCCTCGTTACAGCTTTTTGACGGCACGCAAAGTTTCATTTCATTGACTGTTTTCATCTCAACACCCCCAAACTTTCGAGTCCCGACATTGCAAAAAGCCTGTACAATCTGTCGGGAATATTGATTACACGCAACTCTCCGCCGACAAGTTTCATCTGACGGTACCGTCCCATTACAAGACCTATGCCCGATGAGTCCATAAACGATACTTTAGAGAAATCAAGGCACAAAAGTTTCGGTTTGTTGTTCTGAACGGCGGCATCAATTTTTGTGCGTATTTCTGCGGCTGAATCGTGGTCGATTTCGCCGTCAATGTATGCCGTGAGAATGTTATTTTTAAATTCCGTTTTCAGCAATTTTATCAGTCCTTCTAAAAAATAAGAGCTCCGCACCTGTTATCTTAATGATAATAAGTGCGGAGCAAAAAATTTGTTTTATTCTGTTGTAACGAAAAATTTACTTTTCGGCTGATTCGTTTTCAGCCTTAATTTTATTGATGATATACGGACGGATTTCGCCTGCAAGGTAGAGCGAACCGCAGATTACAACTGCACAATCTGTCTTTTCAGCCTGTTCAAAAGCCATATCAAATGCGTGTTCGGCACTTTCAAAGGTTACCGTATCGTCAACAAATCTTGCATACTGTTGCATAAGTTTTGCAGGGTGCATTGCCCTTGGATTGTGAACGGGAACTGTGTAAACTCTGTCAAAAACTCCGTCAAGCAGTTTTACCGAAGTGCTGACATCCTTGTCGGCAAGCATCCCCGTGATTGCAATTATATACTTATTCGGAAGGAATTTTTGGATTGCCGATTTAAGCGCTTCAATTCCGTTAGGATTGTGAGCACCGTCAAGCAGAACAATCGGCTTTTCGCTCAACAGCTCAAGTCTTGCAGGGTTGACAGCCTTTGCAAAACCGTTTGCAATCTGCTCATCTGTTATTGAAATCAGAGAATTGCAACGGAGCATATCAAGTGTCGCAAGTGCGGTTTTTGCATTTTCAAGCTGATGATCACCCGAAAGCGGAAGGTCAATTTCAACACCGTTAAACATAAAGCGACTGCCCTTTAAGGTGGTTTCAAGAACATCAATATTAACGCTCTCGCTCGTTGCAAGCGGAATTTTCTTTTCTCTTGCAGTTGATTCAATAACTTTCATTGCACGGATATCCTGCTTTGAAGTAACCGCCATTGAGTCGGGCTTGAAGATTCCGCATTTTTGCTGTGCAATTTTTTCAATTGTATCGCCGAGAATTGCCGTGTGGTCAAGTCCGATTGTGGTGATAACGGCACAAAGCGGTGATTTTATAGTATTGGTGCAGTCGAGCAGACCGCCCATTCCTGTTTCAAGAACAACAATGTCACAATCTGCATTTGCGTGTATATAAAATTGAAGAGCGTTGACATACTCAAATTCTGTGATGATTGTGCCCTCTTCACGCAGCTGCTCGATAATAGGGAAAGTTTTTTCAACCGCATCTGTGAGAACGGACTCGCTCACCATACAATTGTTTATTTGTATTCTCTCACGAAAATCCGTGATATACGGTGAAATGAACAAGCCTGTTTTGTAGCCTGCCGCAACAAGTGCGGATGAAAGCATAGCACAAACCGAGCCTTTGCCGTTCGTACCTGCAATGTGTATAAATTTCAGCCTGTCCTGCGGATTCCCGAGCCTGTCAAGTAAAATTCTCATTCGGTCAAGTCCCGGACGAGAACCGAATGTCAAAAGTGAATGAATTTTTTCAACAGCGTTTTCGTATGTCATTTACAACAGCTCCCTGTAAATCTCATTTTTCTTAAAGCCTGTTATACTTGCCGCCTCTTTTGCCGCTTCGGTAGGCTTTGCACCGTTTTCAATCAGCTTGCGTGCGGTTTCAACCGCAAATTCAAGGGTGTATTCTTCAGAATTTTCCTCCTGCTTTTTGCCCTCAAGCACAAGCACAAATTCGCCCTTCAGACTGCCGTCTGCATAATTTTCCGCAGCATATTTTGTTGTGGTGCGGATTACTTCTTCGTGAATTTTAGTGAGTTCACGGACAATCGAAAGCTTTCTGTCACCGAAAAAGCTGTACAAATCACGGAGAGTTTGCGGAAGCTTGTGGGGCGCTTCATAAAAAATCATTGTTCTGTGTTCGTTTTTCAGACTGTCAAGATGCTCGCTACGGCTCTTTTTGTTCACACTCAAAAAGCCTTCAAATGTGAATCTGCCTGTTTCAAGTCCCGAAACCGCAAGTGCGGAAATCACGGCACTCGGTCCGGGAATCACAACGGTTTTTATTCCGCGCTCCTCGCAGAGCTTTATCAAATCTTCACCCGGGTCGGAAATGCACGGCATTCCTGCGTCCGTTACAATGGCACAATTTTCGCCCTGTTCAATTCTGTTGCAGATGATTTCGCCACGCTCACGCTTGTTATGTTCAAAATAGCTCACCATAGGCTTTTTTATGCCGAAATGATTCAGGAGTTTAAGCGTTACCCTGGTGTCCTCTGCCGCAATAAAATCAACCGATTCAAGGGTTTCTACGGCTCTCGGTGAAAAATCTCCGAGGTTGCCTATCGGCGTTCCCGTTACATATAAAATTCCGCTCAATTTATATAGTCCTCCTTGTAACTGCCGTAGATGTTCAGCATTTCTTCGGAAAAGTTTCCGCTTTCGTCCTCAATAAAAAGGGTTGGCATAACCTCAAGAAATCCCCTTTTGCCGCCCCTTCTGCCTTCAAGCAAAAAGAGCTTTGGAGCTTTTGACTTTCGCTGTTGGACAAGCCTTAATCTTTTCGGCTCAACCGAATATTTACGCATTGCTTCCATTGCGTCGGCGAGTCTTTCGGGGCGCTGACAAATGCAGAGCCGTCCTCCAAACTGTAAAAGTGACGAACCGCAACGGCACACATCGTCAAGCGTACATTCGGATTCGTGCCTTGCAACAAGCTTTGCGTTTTCGGGATTTGTAATTCCGCCTCCGCCGATTTTGTAGGGCGGATTGCAGGCAACAAGGTCAAATGAACCGAGCGGCAACGCACCGTCAAGTTTGTTCAAATCAGAGTTCACAATTCTGATTTTATCCTGAAGGTTGTTGTATTCAAGGCTTTGCGAAAACAGTTTGCAGGCATTTTCCTGAATTTCAACTGCCGTGATGTCAAGGCGGTTATTGTTTTTGTACCACAAAAGCGGAATTGTTCCGCAGCCTGTGCCGAGGTCAACGCACTTTTTCGCACCGATTTGCTTTGAAAAATCGGCAAGCAAAATTGTGTCCGTTGAAAAATGGTAGCTGTCGGACACATATATTTTAATACCGCTGCCAAGCGGTTCAAGATGTGTATTATTCATCGGTATTCCCCTGAAAAAAGTAATTAAAAAGCGGCAAGGAAATCCCTGCCGCCTGTTTTGTGGATTAACCCTTAATCAGCCTTCCTGTGGAGCGCCAACGGGGCAAACTTCAGCACATGAACCGCAATCAACACAAGCGTCTGCATTGATTTCATACTTGCCGTCGCCTTCTGAAATAGCTTCGCAAGGGCAGTTGTCTGCACAAGCACCACACATGATGCAATCGTCACTGATAGTATATGCCATAGGGAAATACCTCCTTCATAAATTTCACCTTTATTGTAACATAAATTTTGAAAAAAGCAACCTTTTGGAAAGAATTTTATATTTTAAACTGAAAACAGTTCTTTTTTACTGCAACTTGACGAACGCTGTACACATTACAAAAAATTATTCAAGTTCCTTGAATTTTTCCATTTCCTTTTTGTCAAGCTTGATGTAGCCGTCCTTGACAAGCTTGCATTGCTTGACTGTGAATGATTTCGGGGCGGCATCTTCGGGAGTGTTGTTGAGCTTAACCTTTAAAGTTCCTGCAATCAGGTTGTTTTCAACAACAAGACCTCTGCCTTCGGGAGTATTTACAATTGCACCGACCTTTGGGGTGTGTTTAAGAAGGTCTGTGTATGCCTCCTGTTCATATTTAAGGCAGCACATAAGTCTGCCGCAGGTTCCCGAAATTTTAACGGGAGAGAGTGATAAACCCTGCTCCTTTGCCATTTTGATTGAAACGGGCTGAAACTCGCCCATAAAGCTTGCGCAACAGAACGGCTTACCGCAGATACCGAGTCCGCCGAGCATTTTTGCCTCATCACGGACACCGATTTGGCGAAGTTCAATTCTTGTTCTGAACACGCTTGCAAGGTCTTTTACAAGGGCACGGAAGTCAACTCTTCCGTCAGCTGTGAAGTAGAAAAGAATTTTGCTGTTGTCGAATGTGTATTCAACATTTACAAGCTTCATTTCAAGTTTGTGGTTGGCAATTTTCTGTTCACAGATTCTGTATGCTTCCTTTTCTTTGAGTTTGTTTTCCGCAAGGTGATTAAGGTCTTTTTCGGTTGCAATTCTGATTAACGGCTTGAGCGGATGCGAAATCTCCGCATCATCAACAGTCTTGTTCGGAGTTGCAACCTCCCCGCACTCAAGACCTCTTGCCGTTTCAACAATTACCCTGTCACCTGTGTTAAGTTTATTGTCAAGCGGATCAAAGTAGTACACTTTGCCGACTTCTTTAAATCGTACTCCGATTACCTCTGCCATGAAATCCTCCTGTATTCTCCGCACAGCCAAGTTGTGAGGAGATTTATATTTATATGTTTCGGTATTTTCAGTTTTGCGTTCTCGGTCAGCTCAATCATTGAAATCAGCTTTGCCCGAGTAAACCGTCTTGCAAGCTCCCCTGCGCACTCTTCGTCAAAAACCGCATCAGCTCCAATGCTCTTTGCCATTCCGTCACGCAGAAACAGCTTTACTGCAAGCAGAATTTCGTCCGCAAGGCTTTTGTCGCTGAGGGCATAGAGTGCCTGCATCAGTTCGTACTCCTTTGCCGATAGAATACCTTTTATAATTTTCCTTGCCCCTTCCACAGCGTCTTCGCTGAAAACATCTTTCGTTTTCAGGCGGAACACGCTTGCGCGTGAAAGAATTGTCGTGAGCAGTTTTTTTGAATTTTCACAAAGCAGTATAAAATATACATTCTGAGGCGGTTCCTCAAGAAGTTTAAGAAATGAATTTTGAACAATCTCCGACAATCTTGTATCGGCAAAGGGGAAGATATACACCTTTGCGTTTGAATCGTTAGGCTTAACGACAGAATCCTTGATTATCTCCCTCATCTGCTCAATTGAATTTTGCTTTCTGTCCTTTGGGAGTTCAACATATTTAATGTCGGGGTGTGCCTTGTTTTTTGCCTTGTGGCATTGTTCACAACTGCCGCACGGCTTTATCGGTTCGGTACACACCGCATACATTGACAAAAACACGGCAAGGCTCATTGCCTTTTCGCTGTCCCTGCTTTCTATTACAATAGCGTGCGGAACTCTGCCCTGAATATCAAGGGTATTGAAGGTTTGTTTTATATTGTCGTCAAAATCAAAACCGTCAAAATTCAAAATTCCACCTCCGCTTATTTATCACATTTAATTATTATATCATTTTATCTTTGCAATTTCCACAATTATTTTAAGGCTGCGGTATTGGTAACAATTTCGCCCTTGTCGGTGATGTCGATAATGCCGTATGATGCATAGTAGCCGTGGCATGAACCGGGGTTCATAATATACAGACCGTCCTCATAGAGTGTGAGAGGCATATGTGTATGACCAAAGAGGAGAATATCCGCTCCTGCTTCTCTTGCGGCGGAGGTAATGCGGTAAAGTCCCGATTTTGCGTCATAGAGATGTCCGTGTGTTACAAAGATGGTTTTACCGCAGGCTTTAAAAATCTCCTTTGACGGAAAAAAGCTGTTCCAATCGCAGTTGCCCCTTACGGCAACAATCATCTTGTCTTTGTAATTATCCTTTAAAAACCGCTGTTGTTCTTCACCGTCGCCGCAATGCACAATTATTTCCGCCTTGCGCTGTGCGTCAACAGCTTTGATAAGACTGCGAAGATCTCCGTGAGTGTCCGAAACTACCAAAATACGCATTGAAAATTCTCCGTTCTAAAAATAAAATTTCCGCATAGTATATGTTGAGGTGTTGGTATGTCTGATAATAAAAAGGTCAACAAACTGCTCGGTGAGGTATCGAAAAAGTACGGTATCTCTAAGGAACAGCTTGAAAGTGCCGCACAAAGCGGTAACATAGAAAATCTTTTGAAAAATACAAATCCGAATCAATCAAAACAGATTGAGAGCGTTTTGTCAGATCCCGAAAAAGCAAAAAAACTTTTGCAAAGTCCGCAGGCTCAGGCGCTGATGAAACTGCTCGGCGGTGAATGATATGTCGGATTTACAGGATAAGCTCAATCAGATTTTGCAGAACCCCGAGGCAATGAAACAAGTGCAAAGTCTTGGGGCACAGCTTGGTCTGACGGGTGAGCAAAAACAACCGCCAAAGCCGAAACCGCCCGAAAATAATCTTATGTCAGTGCTGGGCGGTGACGACACAATCGGCACAATTGCCAAATTTGCACCGCTTTTAAGCTCGCTGAACAACAGCGATGACACCACCCGACTGCTTGATTCGCTCAGACCGTTTCTTTCACATGAACGGCAGGAAAAGCTTGACAAGGCCGAAAAGATGCTGAAACTATTCCGCCTTATGCCGTTACTGCGTGAAAACGGATTGTTCTGACAGGAGGTGATTTTTTGCCGAGTTTTGAAGAGGAGGCTTTTAACCGAGCGCAGCAGATGCACCGAAAGCCACAATTCAACCGTGAAGTCCCCAAAAGGGAAGTTCCGAAACCACCCGAAAAGCAGGAAGAACCAAAGTCTGAAGCTTCCGAACCGACTGCTCCGAAAAAGGATGACGGTCTTTTGAATCTGATGTTCAAAAACAAGGAGCAAAGCCTTATTCTTTTGCTTGTGATACTGCTTATGGAAGAAAACACCGATCCGTCAGTTCTGCTTGCACTGATGTATCTTCTGATGTGATTATCGGATTTGTCCGTTTCCTCTGATGATATATTTTGAGCTTGTAAGCTCGTTAAGTCCCATAGGTCCTCTTGCGTGGAGCTTCTGGGTTGAAATTCCGATTTCTGCACCGAGACCGAATTCTCCGCCGTCGGTAAAGCGAGTTGATGCGTTTACATAAACTGCCGCAGAATCAATTCGTGCCGTGAACTCGTTTGCACTGTTGTAGTCGCTTGTCACAACGCATTCGCTGTGACCTGTACTGTACTTCTGAATATGAGCAATTGCGTCATCAAGGCTGTCAACAACCTTTACGGCAATGATGTAATCGAGAAATTCGACTCTATAATCTTCTTCCGTTGCAGAAACAACGCAGTCACCGAGAATCTGTTTTGTTCTGTCACAGCCTCTGATTTCAACATTCTTTTTATCAAGCTCTGCTTTGATTACAGGCAGAGCTTTTTCTGCGATATCCTTGTGTACAAGCAATGTTTCAAGCGCATTGCATACAGATGGGCGAGATGTTTTGCCGTTGAAAACAATATTTTTCGCCATTTCAATATCTGCACTCTTGTCAACATAGATATGGCAGTTACCCACACCTGTTTCGATAACGGGAACTTTTGCATTTTCAACAACGCTTTTGATAAGTCCTGCACCGCCACGGGGAATGAGTACATCGAGATAATCGGAAAGCTGCATAAGCTCTGTTGCACTCTGTCTTGTTGTGTCCTCAACCAGTGCTACGCAGTCACGGGGGAATCCTGCCTTTTCGAGTGCGTCACGCATAACCTTTGCGATTGCCATATTTGAATGAAAAGCCTCTTTACCGCCACGAAGAATTACGGCACTGCCTGCTTTAAGGCAAAGAGCCGCCGCATCGGAGGTTACATTAGGTCTTGCCTCAAAGATGATTCCGATAACACCCATCGGAACTGTTACCTTTTCAATTTGCAAGCCGTTTTTGAGGGTTCTGCCGTCAAGAACCCTTCCCACAGGATCGGGTAAAGCCGCAACTTGTCTTACTCCGTCAGCCATACCGTTGATTCTCTCCTCTGACAATCTGAGTCTGTCGAGAAGTGATGCCGTAAGACCGCTTTTTTCGCCGTTCTCAAGGTCAATTTTGTTAGCCGCAAGAATTTCTTCGCAGTTTTCGCAGAGTGCGTCTGCAATTGCACCGAGGGCAATGTCCTTTTTTGAACCGGCTGTCATAAGAAATCTTGACGCCTCTTTAGCCCTTGCACCCATTTGTTCAAGTGTAGTCATAATTTTCCTCCGATTATTTAACAGGTAAAAATTTTGTTCCGATTTTGTTTCCGTCAATTACTTCATAAAGATTTTCGGGATTTGAGCCGTTGATAACGCTGACCTCAACACCTCGTTTTGTAGCATAATCAGCCGCCTGAAGCTTTGTAATCATACCGCCTGTGCCACGGTTTGAGCCTGTGCCTGCCGCCATTTCAAAAATTTCAGCATTGATTTTTTCGATAATATCGAGCTTTTTGGCATTTGGATTTGTTCGTGGGTTTGAATCGTACAGACCGTCAATATCCGTAAGAATAATGAGCCTGTCTGCGGCAACAAGTCCTGCAACAATTGCGGAAAGCATATCGTTATCACCGAAATTGTTGCCCTCAAGTTCATCAATTGTAACTGTATCGTTTTCGTTGATTACAGGGATAATGTTCATTTTGAGAAGTTCATCAATTGTGTTGATAACATTCTGCCTTTTCTGCTCTGTTTCAACAGCGTAACGCGTGAGAAGCAGCTGTGCAACGGAGTGGTTGTACTCGCCGAAAAGTTTGTCGTACATAAACATAAGCTCACACTGACCGATTGCGGCAAGAGCCTGTTTTTTCTTGGTTTCGGAAGGTCGCTTGTCAAGACCTGCCTTGCCCATTCCTACAGCAATAGCACCCGAAGAAACAAAGATAACCTGTTCCCCGCGGTTCTGCAAATCGGAAAGAACCTTGCAAAGCTGTTCAACTCTTCTGTAATTTATTTTTCCGTTTTCATAAGTCAGCGTTGAAGTGCCAACCTTGATTACGGTACGCTTTTTCTCCATAAAAACACCTGTTTCGTTGCGGATTTTCATTTTTGCACTTTTTCATTATGTACAATTAAGGTAATTATAACATAATGTGTATGATAAATACAACACTTTACATAACAAAACCCCGAAGTTTTGGCACTTCGGGGTTGATTTTATATTTAATTTAGTGAGGATATCTGTTGATAAGCTCACGGAGATCATACGGAGTTGCCTGATAAACGAAATAATTGAGCCAGTTTGTGTAGAGCAAGGTTGCGTTGCTTCGCCATATCATCGGCGGAGTTTTTGACGCGTCGTCATTCGGAAAATAATTGTAGGGAACATTCGGATTGAGTCCCTTGTTTTTATCTCTGAAATATTCCTTGGCAAGGGTGTCACGGTCATACTCTGCGTGACCTGTAACAAACACCTGTCTGCCGTTTCGGCTGCAAATTACGCATGAACCTGCAATCTCGGAAACCGCAAGTACTTCAAGTCCTCTGCATCTTTTCAATGCCTCTTCATCAATTCCCGTATGCCTTGAATGAGGGATTATGAATGTATCGTCAAAGCCTCTCATAAGCTCGTGATGCGGAACAAGCACCTTGTGGGTATAAATTCCGCTTAATTTTTCGGGCAAAAGGTGCTTTTTTATGCCGTAGTGATAATAAAGACCTGCCTGAGCGCCCCAGCAGATGTGGAATGTTGAGCATACATTATGCTTTGACCACTCCATAATTTCACAAAGCTCGCCCCAGTAATCGACCTCTTCAAAGTCGAGCTGTTCAACAGGTGCACCCGTGATAATCATTCCGTCAAAGCTCTCATTCTTCACCTGATTAAATGTCTTGTAAAAAGTTGTCAGGTGATGCGGAGAGGTGTTTTTAGAGGTGTGTGATGCCATCTGCAAAAGCTCAATATCAACCTGCAGAGGACTGTTGCCGAGCAGCCTTAAAAGCTGAGTTTCGGTTTCGATTTTTGTCGGCATCAGATTCAGAATAAGAATTTTCAGCGGACGGATATCCTGCCTGAGAGCAACCTCGTTCGGCATTACAAAAATATTTTCCGATTCCAGCACCTTGATTGCCGGAAGATTACTTTGTACCTTGATTGGCATTTTCTCACCACCTTACTATGTTTTTACACAAAAAGTATTATTTATACATCAATACTGCTTGCCCCAGAATACCATATGCTTTGCAGGCTTGCCGCAGCATACGCATACATCCGAGAGATGCTCCTCGTTGAATGGGATACATCTGCTCTTTACGCCGCCTGTAACTTCTTTGATTTTTTCTTCACAGGCTGTATCGCCGCACCACATAGCCTTGATAAAGCCGGGCTTGTTCTTGGCTGTGTCAACGAACTCATCAAATGTTGTTGCTGTGAATGTCTTTTCCTGTGTGTTTTTAAGAGCACGGTCATACATATCGTTGTGAATTGTTGCCATAAGGTTTTCAACAAACGGTACAAGCTCGTCAATTGAAACAAATGCCTTTTCACGGGTATCACGGCGAACAACCACGCACTGGTTCTTTTCAATATCCTTAGGACCGATTTCAACTCTTACAGGCACACCCTTCATCTCATACTCGGCGAATTTCCAACCGGGAGCGTGGTCTGAAGAATCGAGTTTTACTCTGAACTTTTCGGCAAGTGCCTTTCTAAGCTCCTCTGCCTTTTCAAGAACACCCTCTTTGTGCTGTGCAACAGGAATGAGTGCAACCTGAATAGGAGAAATCTTTGGCGGAAGAACAAGACCGTCATCATCAGAGTGAACCATAATGAGCGCACCGATCATTCTTGTAGAAACACCCCATGATGTCTGATGCGGATAATGAAGCTTGTTGTCCTTGCCTGTGTATGTGATGCCAAAGCTCTTTGCAAAGCCGTCGCCGAAGTAGTGTGATGTACCGCCCTGAAGAGCAACACCGTTGTGCATCATCGGCTCAATTGTGTAGGTTTCTTCGGCACCTGCAAACTTTTCTTTTTCTGTCTTTCTGCCGATTACTGCGGGGATAGCAAGAGTTTCCTTGTAGAAATCAGAATAAACATGTAACATTCTGAGAGTTTCTTCTCTTGCTTCTTCTTCGGTTTCGTGCATTGTATGACCTTCCTGCCAGAGGAATTCCGATGTACGAAGGAAAGGACGGGTTGTCTTTTCCCATCTTACAACGCTGCACCACTGATTGTAGAGCTTCGGAAGATCACGGTATGTGTTGATAATCTTTTTATAATGTTCACAGAAAAGAGTTTCCGATGTAGGACGAACGCAAAGACGCTCCTGAAGCTTTTCCTGACCGCCTACAGTAACCCATGCACATTCGGGAGCAAAGCCCTCAACATGGTCTTTTTCTTTCTGTAAAAGACTTTCGGGAATAAACATAGGCATATAAACATTCTCGTGACCAGTTTCTTTGAAACGGCGGTCAAGGTCAGCCTGAATATTTTCCCAGATAGCGTAGCCGTAGGGGCGGATAACCATACAACCCTTTACGCCCGAATAGTCAACGAGCTCAGCTTTTTTAACGATGTCGGTGTACCACTTTGCAAAGTCCTCATCTCTGCTTGTGATAGCTTCAACCATTTTTTTGTTGTTTGCCATTTTATTCCCTCCGTAAAATAAAATTTTACTTATTTTTAACATATTTTTTTGCATTTTCAAAATACCGAATACACGGCTGTCATAACATCTAGTCATAACATCATAACATTACCATTATACACTAAATTTTTAAATTTTCAACCTTTTCAATATACACTAAATCTGCAAATTTTCAACCTTTTCGGCAAAACAAAAAGAGGCCGCAAAACGACCTCTCAAAAAATGCGAAAAAATTAAAGATTTAATTATGAATGAGCCTCAATGTAAGAAACGAGTGAGCCTACAGTCTTGATGTTTTCGATTTCCTCATCAGGAACTTCAACCTCGAACTCGTCTTCGATTGACATAAGAAGGTCAACAACATCGAGTGAATCTGCGCCGAGATCTTCCTGAAGATCTGTGTCAGCAGTAATCTTATCCTCTTCAACATCAAACTGTTCAGCAAGAATTGCCTTAACTTTTTCTAATACCATTACTAATTCCTCCCGGTAAAAATATTGATTGTCCAAAGTAAATTATAGACAAAAGCACTTGGTTTATGCTACAATGGTATGAAAGCAAACGGATTGCTCTACTTCCCTTATATTATTGATTATTTACCCCTTTGTCAATATATATTTGAAATTTTTTGAAAAATTTCTGATTTTTGCATAAATAATTTCTTTTAAGTTTATTTCTGCATAGCTAAAAATATGAACCTCGGAGGTATTTTTTATTATGGAAACCAAGAAATTTGCCGTAATCGGTCACCCAATCGGTCACACAATGTCACCGTTTATACACACAAGACTTTTTGAACTTCAGGGCGTCAAAGCCGAATATACAAAGCTGGACATTGCTCCCGAAAATCTTGAATATGAATTTAAAACTACCCTTTCAAGGCTTGACGGATTTAACATTACAATTCCGCACAAGCAGGCTGTTATTCCGTTTCTTGACGAAATTGACGCAAAGGCCGAGATGTACGGCAGTGTGAACACGGTTTCAAACAAAAACGGCATTTCAAAGGGTTACACAACAGATCCGGACGGATTTTTAAAGGCTCTTGATGCGGCAGGTATTATGCTTAACGGCAGAATCGTAATCATCGGCTGCGGCGGCGTTGCAAGAACAATGGCATATGAGGTTGTTCTCAAAAAACAGCCCCTCCTCTTTGCTGTAAGAAAAGAAGATTTGAAAATTGCCGAGGCTTTATGCGATGAAATCAGAAAAACAGTTGCAGGCTGCGATGTAAGCTTCTGCCTTATTGACGAACTTTCGGGCGACATTGATGTGCTTATCAACGCAACTCCCATAGGAATGTATCCTAAGATTGAAAATCAGCCTGTAAGCGACAGTGTAATAAACCGTTGTGCAAATGTTTTTGACGCTGTTTACAATCCGCTTGAAACAATGCTTGTTAAAAAGGCAAGGGCAAACGGTGCAACAGCCGAAAGCGGAATGGCAATGCTCGTATGGCAGGCAGTTGTTTCTCACGAACATTGGGACGGCTCTGTTTATGACAAGGGCGACATTGCTCAGCTTTGCATCGACTCTGCAAAAGAGCTTGAAAAGAATTTCTGATGAACGGAGAAATTTAAAGTGAACAACATAGTTTTATGCGGATTTATGGGTTGCGGAAAGTCAACCGTAGGCAAAAACATTGCAAGAAAATCGGGAAGAAAATTTCTCGATATGGACTCATACATTGAACAAAAAGCAGGAATGACAGTTTCCGAAATATTTGAAAAATTCGGCGAAGAAAAGTTTCGTGATATGGAACATGACGCCTGTGTTGAGCTTGCAGGGCTTGAAGGTCTTGTAATTGCATCGGGCGGCGGTGCATTTACATTCAAGAGAAATGTTGAGGCTTTCAAGGGCAAGGATAAAATTGTTTTTCTTGATGTTCCGCTCGGAATCATCAAAAGCCGTCTTAAAAACGATACAACAAGACCTCTTCTTCAACGACCCGACAAAGACAAGGTTATGAAAGACCTCTATAATGACAGATACCCAATTTATCATGCCGCTGCCGACATTGTGGTCAAGGGTCAAAACACACCGTTAAAGACTGCTTTTGCAATAATCAACGCAGTAAACGGAACAGATGTGGCTGAAAAACCGCATAAAAACGCTTGATTCTGCATTTATTCTATTGACTATCACGCTTTAAAGTGCTAAAATGGCTATAAAACGGAGGCACTCTGTTTTGTGCTGTTAATAATGTGGATTGGAAGGAAAGAAAGACAATGATTATAGTATTAAAACCGTCTGCAACAGAAGAGCAGATTACAAAATTCACAAATATGCTCAAAGAGAGCTATGATGTAAAGGTTAATAAGTGGGACGGTGTTCAGTCAACCGTACTCGGTCTTATCGGCGACACAACAAAGATTGACATTGAGTATATTGACGCTCAGGATATTGTTGAAAATGTAAAGAGAGTTCAGGAGCCGTACAAAAAGGCTAACAGAAAGTTCCATCCCGACAATACAGTCATTAAAATCAATGACAATGTAACAATCGGTGACGGCAGTCTGCACATTATGGCAGGTCCCTGCTCTGTTGAAAGCGAGGAACAGATTGTTCAGATTGCAAAGGATGTTAAAGCATCGGGCGCAACACTTCTCAGAGGCGGCGCATTTAAGCCCCGTACTTCACCATACGCTTTCCAGGGACTCAAGGCAGAAGGACTTGACCTTCTCAAAACAGCAAGAAGAGAAACAGGTCTGCCGATTGTAACAGAAATTATGAGAGCGTCACACATTGATATGTTCGAGAATGTGGATATTATTCAGGTTGGTGCAAGAAATATGCAGAACTTTGAGCTTCTCAAGGAACTCGGCAAAATTGACAAGCCTATCCTTCTTAAGAGAGGTCTTTCCGCAACAATTGAAGAATGGCTCATGAGTGCCGAATATATTATGGCAGGCGGTAACGATAAGGTTATGCTCTGCGAAAGAGGTATCCGTACATACGAAACATTTACAAGAAACACTCTTGATATTTCGGCTATCCCGATTATCAAAAAGCTTTCTCACCTTCCTGTTATTGTTGATCCGAGCCATGCATCGGGCAAGTCATGGCTTGTTGAACCGCTTGCAATGGCAGCAGTTGCCGCAGGTGCAGACGGCCTTATTATTGAGGTTCACAACGATCCGCCGCACGCACTTTCGGACGGTGCGCAGTCACTTACTCCAAAGCAATTTGACGGAGTTGCAAAGAAGGTTTTCAGCTTAAAAAAGGCTGTTGACAAATTAAATTAAGATTTTTACTTTCGGTACGGTTTTTCAGCCGTACCGATTTGGACTTTAATTAACTTTACTAAAGAATACACAAACGGAGGCTAATGCAGTGAATATTGCAGTTGTAGGACTCGGAATTATCGGCGGCAGTTTTTGCAAGGCGATAAAAAAGTACACCGACCACCGTGTAATCGGTATCAACAGAACAAAATCTACTGTCGAAAAGGCTTTAAAAGAAGGTGCGATTGATGAAATCGGCACACACGAAAGCCTTGAAAACGCAGACCTAATTATCCTTTCAATGTATCCGCAGGCGGTTGTTGACTATGTTGCAAGGTACGGCGAGTACATAAAAAAAGGTGCGGTTGTAACCGATGTTTCAGGCATAAAGAGGGCAATTTGTCCGCGGATGACAGAGCTTTCCGAAAAATTCGGCTTTGTTTTTGCCGGCAGTCATCCGATGGCAGGCAAGGAAACAAACGGTTTTGATGTTTCGGACGCCGACCTTTACAAAAACGCAAGCTACATTATCGTTCCGTGCAAGGCTGATAACAGCGTTGTAAATATGTTGTCTGACTTTGCAAAATCAATCGGCTTTGGCACAGTTAAAATCACAACTCCCGAAGAACACGACAGAATGATTGCTTTCACATCACAGCTTCCGCATGTGCTTGCGTGTTCATATGTTTTAAGTCCGTGCTGTCCGAACCACAAAGGCTTTTCGGCAGGAAGCTACCGAGATGTTTCGAGAGTTGCAAACATAAATTCAACGCTCTGGAGTGAGCTTTTCCTTGAAAACAAGGATCCGCTCATTTCCGAGCTTGATATACTTATAGAAAACATTACAAAAATCAAAGATGCGATAAAAGCCGAAGATACCGACGCTCTCAAGGCTCTTCTTGAAAAGGGCAGAGAGGTCAAACAGGCACTCGGAGAATAAAGAGGAAGGAGAACTTTTATGAAAACTATTCATGTTTCCACAGGAAGTCCCTATGACATTATGATTGAAAGAGGTATTCTTGACAATTGCGGCGAGATTATCAAAAAGCTTTCAAACGCAGAAAAAATCACTATTGTAACAGATACAAATGTTGCTCCGCTGTACAAATGGAGAGTTCTCAACTCTCTTTCACAGCAGGGTTATCAGACTACCGCCCATGTTTTTCAGGCAGGCGAGCAGTCAAAGAATCTTAACACAATCGCAGATATCTATGACACACTTGCAGATTTTAAGATGACAAGAAAAGACCTTATCGTTGCTCTCGGCGGCGGTGTTACGGGCGATATGGCAGGCTTTGCCGCCGCAACATATCTGAGAGGAATCGACTTTGTTCAGATTCCGACATCTCTGCTTGCACAGGTTGACTCATCCGTAGGAGGAAAAACAGGCGTTGACATTGCACAGGGCAAGAACCTTGTCGGTGCATTCTATCAGCCAAAGGCTGTTTTGATTGATCCCGACACTCTTTCAACTCTTCCCGACCAGTTCATCACAGACGGTATGGCTGAGGTTATCAAGTACGGCTGCATCAAGGACAGTGAGTTTTTTGAAATGCTTGCAAACGGTGACGCTCTTGAACACATTGACGATGTAATTGAAACCTGTGTAAAAATTAAGCGTGATGTAGTAAACCGTGACGAAAAGGAAGCAGGGGAAAGAATGCTTTTAAACTTCGGTCACACACTCGGTCATGCAATCGAAAAAATCTACAACTATACAGGTATCACACACGGTATGGCAGTTGCCGTCGGCATGGTAATGATGACAAAGGCAAGCGAAAAGCACGGATTTACAGAGCAGGGAACCGCATACAAAATTGAAGAAGTTTGTGCAACCTACGGTTTGCCGACTACCGATGACGCAAGCCTTGAAAAAATTGCCGAGGCGGCTCAGACAGACAAGAAAACTTCGGGCTCGTCAATCAATGTTGTTTTGCTTGAGAAAATCGGTACAAGCTTTACCAAGAAGGTTGCAATCTCCGATTTGCTCGACTTCATTACACCGTAACACGGTAAACATATTTTAATGAAAGGCTGTGGAAGTATGGCTTTGTCCACCGACAAAAGCAGTAAGCCGTATGTACGGTATCTTCCGTTTGTACCAAACGGCGAGGTGAACATTCCCCCGTCAAAGAGCGATGTCCACCGTGCAATAATCTGCGCCGCCCTCACAAGGGGCAAATGCACAATTGCACCCGTTGCTCTCTCAAATGACATTAAGGCGACAATCGGTGTAATTGAGGATATGGGATGCACCGCCTCAATAAAGGACGGAGTGCTGACTGTTGACGGTACAAATATTTTTAAAACAGATAATGTAACGCTTGACTGCGGCGAAAGCGGCAGTGCTTTGCGATTTTTCATACCCGTAGCCGCAGCCGGCGGTATTAATGCCACCTTTGTCGGTCACGGAAAGCTTCCCGAAAGACCTATCGGAATTTTCACGGAGGCTCTGCCAAAAGCAGGAGTAAAGTGTGAAACCGAGGGCGGTCTGCCGCTCAAAATCAGCGGTCGGCTTGAAAACGGAACTTTTGAAATCCCAGGTAATGTAAGTTCGCAGTTCATTACGGGACTTCTGCTTACTCTTCCGCTTGTTGAGGGCGACAGCGACATTGTGCTGACATCTCCGATTGAGAGCGTCGGCTACATAAATATGACAATCCACACTATGGCACAATTTGGTGTTGAAATTGAAACAACCGACAACGGCTGGCACATCAAGGGCGGTCAGTCATACACTCCGCATAATTACACAACAGATGGCGACTGGTCGCAGGCGGCTTTCTTTATGGTTGCAGGCGCACTCGGCGGAAAGGTGACTGTGAACGGCGTTAACAGAAATTCCGCACAAGGTGACAGGAAGATTGCCGAGCTGCTTGCACGGTTTGGTGCAAAGGTAACGCAGACGGATACTTCCGTAACCGTTGAAAAGGCAGAGCTTAATGCAATTGACATTGATGCTTCGCAGATTCCCGACCTTGTACCCGTGCTGACGGTTTGTGCCGCATTTGCAAAGGGAACAACCAGGATTTACAATGCCGAAAGACTTCGTATAAAGGAATGTGACCGTCTTACGGCAACCGCTAAGCTGATAAACAATCTCGGCGGTAAGGTGACTGAGTTGCCTGACGGACTTGTCATAGAGGGAATTGACACCCTCAAGGGCGGATTCTGTGAGGGCTTTAATGACCACAGAATTGTAATGTCGGCAGGTGTCTGCGCAGTAAGACTTGGCGGTGAAATTGAGTCAAGCTATGCGCTTTCAATCAACAAAAGTTACCCTGATTTTTACATAGATTATAATAATATTGGAGGTAAGGCGAATGTCCTCGACCTACGGTGATAAGATAAAAATTTCCGTTTTCGGCGAAAGCCACGGCAACGGAATCGGAGTTGTAATTGACGGACTTCCGGCAGGATTTGAGGTTGACTTTGACAGGGTTCTCGCTCAAATGGCCCGCCGTGCTCCGGGCAAGGATAAAACGGCAACTCCCCGAAAAGAAAAAGACCTTCCGAAGGTTCTTTCGGGTATGCTCGGCAACAAGCTGACAGGCGCTCCGCTTTGTGCCGTAATTGAAAACACCAACACAAAAAGCGGTGACTACGGCAATCTTCTTGACTGTCCCCGCCCCGGTCACAGCGACTACACAGCCTTTGTAAAATATAATGCGTCAAACGATATCAGAGGCGGCGGTCATTTTTCGGGCAGACTTACTGCACCGATTGTTTTTGCAGGTGCTGTCTGCCGTCAGATTCTTGAATCAAAGGGCATTAAAATTGCCGCCCACATCAGCAGCATAGGCGATGTTTCGGACAAGCCTTTCTGTCCTACCGAAATTGACGATACACTTATCGAAAAGCTGAATAACTCCTCATTTTCGCTCATTGACGAATCAGCCGAACAGCCTATGAGAGATGCGGTTGAGGATGCCAGAATGGCACAGGACAGCATCGGCGGAACAATTGAATGTTGCGTAACGGGCATTGACGCAGGCTACGGCGAGCCGATGTTTGAAGGTGTTGAGGGCGTTATTGCCAAGGCTGTTTTCGGTGTTCCCGCAATTAAGGGCATTGAGTTTGGCAAAGGCTTTGAGCTTTCAACAATGAGAGGTTCGCAGTCGAATGATCCGTTTGAATACAAAGACGGCAAGGTTGTTACAACAACAAACAACTGCGGCGGTATTTTGGGCGGAATTACAAACGGAATGCCGATTATTTTCCGTGCCGCCGTAAAGCCCACACCGTCAATTTCACAACCGCAAAGGACTGTAAATCTTCAGACAAAAGAAAATGCAGAGCTTGTTATTCACGGCAGACACGATCCGTGTATTGTGCCGAGAGCAGTCCCCGTTATTGAGGCTGTTACGGCTGTTGCAATTATTAACCTTATGTGAGGTCTTTATGAGAGATTTAAAAGAAATCAGAAAAGATATTGACAAAATAGACAATCAGCTTATTGAGCTTTTTAAGCAAAGAATGGATTGTGCAAGGGATGTCGGCATCTACAAGCAGGCAAACAACATTCCCGTTCTTAACGAGGGCAGAGAGAATGAAATTCTTGATGCCGTTGAAAAAAAAGGAGGCGAATACGGCGCATCCGCAAGACTTCTCTACTCAAACATTATGGAGCTTTCAAGGGCGCTCCAGCACAACATTGTCGGCAGCGGCAAAGAGCTTAAAAGCGTTATCAACAATGCAAGCACGGATATTCCGTCAAGCGGAATCAAGGTTGCGTATCAGGGAATCAAGGGTGCTAACGGTCATGAGGCAACCTTAAGACTTTTCCCGAACGGCGAGGCTGTCAATTACAAAAGCTTTGCAGATGTATTTTCTGCCGTTGACAACGGCGAGGTGGCATTCGGTGTTCTTCCTGTTGAAAACTCAAGCGCAGGCTCTGTTTCGGCAGTTTATGACCTTATTCTCAAGCACCGTTTTTACATTGTAAAGGCACTCGATTTGCCGATTGACTACTGCCTTGCAGGTCTTAAACAATCTGCTTTTGAGGATATTGAAATCGTGTGGTCGCATCCGCAGTCACTTTCACAATGTGCGCAGTATATTGCCGACCACGGCTTTGATTCTGTTCCATTCTCCAACACGGCAATTGCCGCCCGTGATGTTGCAAAGGAAAAGCGCCTCAATGTTGCGGCAATCTGTTCATACAAAGCGTGTGAGGAATACGGCTTGAAGGTTCTTGACAATCATCTTCAGGACAATGACGAGAACACAACAAGGTTTATTGTCATCTCCAAAAAGCTGTACATTCCGAAAGATGCAAACAGAATCAGCCTTTGTTTCTCACTCCCCCATGTTACAGGATCGCTGTACAGCCTTTTGTGCAGATTCAATTCACTCGGTCTTAACCTCACAAAAATTGAATCCCGTCCCCGTCAGGGCAGACAGTTTGAATATCTGTTCTACCTCGACTTTTCGGGCAATGTCAGAAGTGAAAATGTTATTGAGCTTGTAAGCCAGCTTAGCGAAGAAATGCCCGAATTTAGCTTTTTAGGCAACTACGCAGAACCGGAGTTTCCTATAAAATAAACGGCGAGGCTTTGTGCAAATGAATACACAACATTATACAACAAAAGCGTCCGAATTAACGGACGCTTTTTACTTTGGCTTTAATTCTGTTTTTCAAGGTCTAATTTTTCAACAATTGCATCTACCGTAGTTTCGATACTGCTCAGTTCAAGTGACACCGTGATATCGGCATACTTTTTATAGAGCGGATAACGCACTCTGTACACATCGTCAAGGGTTTCGCCCTTACCGAATGCAATACCTCTTGTTTTGATGTTGGTAACTCTGCGTTTGATTTCGTCGAGGTCAACATCAATGAAAACAACCTTGCCGTTCTTTTTGAGGTTTTCCATAGCGTTTTGGCTCAGAACCATTGAACCGCCTGTTGCAATAACGGTTTTATCATATTCAAGCTCCGCGCCGATTTTTCCCTCAAGATGGAGAAAATAGTCAAGGCCTTCATTATCGAGAATTTTTTGCAGAGGCTTCCCTGCCTCTTTGCAGATTATCAAATCTACATCAACAAAGGAATAACCCAGAGCCTTGGCAAGCAACACACCGACCGTGCTTTTGCCCGAACCCGGCATTCCGATTAAAACTATATTTTCCATATTAAAGAATCCTTACATTAAGTGAGTCTGTGCTTGAAGTCGGGCAGGTTTTGTTTGATGAAAGCACAACAACCGTGTCACCCTTTTTAACAACACCTGTGCTGAGTGCCTTTTCCATAGCCTGTTTTGTGATAGAGTCCGATGTGCGTTTTTCTTCGCCCATAACAGCCATAACACCCCAGTTAAGGCAGAGCTTTCTGCACACAAGCTGTGATGTTGCAACTGCAATAACGGGACAGTCAGGTCTGTAATGGACCATCGCTCTTGCAACTCGACCTGTTGCACTTTCAACAATAATAGCCTTTGCACCTACTGCCTGCGCAATATTCTTTGCAGCTTTACAGATACTTGATCTGATTGGGTTGGTGTCCTTCATTCCGTGTTCTTCCACATACTCATGAAGTGCGGTAAATTCACCGTTTTCCTCAGCCTCCGAACAAATTGCGTCAAGTGCCTTTACGCTTTCAATCGGGTACTTACCTGCGGCGGATTCTGCCGAGAGCATTACTGCGCTTGTGCCGTCATAAACTGCGTTGGCAACATCGCTGATTTCGGCTCTTGTAGGACGGGGAGCCGTTGTCATACTCTCAAGCATCTGGGTTGCAGTGATTACATACTTACCTCTTGAAACAACCTTTCTTATGATTGTTTTCTGAATTTCAGGCAGCTTGATAAACGGAATTTCAACACCCATATCTCCACGGGCAACCATAATACCGTCTGCGTAATCAATAATTGCGTCCATATCGTCAACACCGCTCTGATTTTCAATCTTTGCGATAATTTCAACATATTCATAACCGAGGCTGTCAATAAAGTCACGGAGAGTTCTCACATCATCATGGTTGCGGACAAATGATGCGGCAACAACCGTTGCACCGTGGTTAAGACCGAACTCAATGTCCTTTCTGTCCTGAGCGCTTACATACGGCATATTGATAAAGTAGCCGGGAATATTGATGCTCTTGCGGTTTTTAAGCACACCGCCCTTGTTTACAGTACAAACGATTGACTCGGAATTTACCGACTTAACGACAAGCGAGATAATACCGTCATCAAGCAAAAGCTCTCTGCCGATTGCCTTCTGACCTTCGGATTCAAAAATATCAACAAGCTTAGGAAACGAAAGGCTTACACCTGTTTCGTCACCCTCTTCTTTATTTTTAAAAAGACTGAACTCTGCACCCTCCGAAAGTTCAACAGAACCGTCTTTAAATGTGCCGACTCTGACCTCAGGACCCTTTGTATCAAGCAGAATTGCAACATTTTGACCGCTTTCTGCAATTGCCTCTTTCAAGTTCTTGATTGTAACTTCAAGCTGGTCATAAACGCCGTGTGACATATTGATTCTGGCAACATTCATACCTGCGTCAATCATCTTGCGCATCATTTCTTTTGAATTGCAGGCAGGTCCAATGGTACAAACTATCTTAGTCTTTCTCATAATTTCTCCGTCCCTTTTGAAATGTTTATGTTTCATTATTGTACATATGTATAAATCTGTGTAAATTTTTCTAATCAATCACATTATAGCGTATCTACCTCACAATTTCAATCATTGATTTGTAAAATTTCACATTCTGTGCCTTGTACAAAAAATATTAAAACAAAAACAAAAAATCGGGCAGTTTCCTGTCCGATTTTTGTGTGAATTTGTAATTATAAAGCGCCTATAGCCAACTTCTGAATAGCTGTTGCATCAAGTACTGTAACTGTGCCGTCACTGTTGATGTCGGCAAGTGCAATCTGCTCTGCTGTGAGTGTTGCTTCATTAACAATGTACTTCTGAACAAGTGTTGCGTCCATTACCGTAACAGCACCGTCACCGTCAACATCACCCTTAATTGCAGATGGTGTGTACTGGCTGAACCACTGGCTGCTTATCCAAGCTGCACGGCTTGTCATCCAATCAGCCGCATAGTTGTACATATCTGTAAAGCTGCCCTGATTGTAGCTTGTCTTTGTATTGCTTACTGTATATGTGCCTGTTTTCATATCAAAATCAGCTTTGTTCATTGAAGTGTGGTCACAAATCCAACTGCCTGTTTTGATATACCAACCACTTGTGTAGTTCATCTCTGCACTGTCTTTGAGAAGGTTATAGTACTTTGCTTTTGAATAGAACTCATCAGAACCCAAATAGTACTGAGTTTTGCCTGCAAAGTAGTTGATTGCGGGAACAAACTGCTCAAACCAAATATTTACGGCTGCCTTATTAACCAAAGTATTTCTTGAAATGTTGTTAATAATGTTGCTGCTGTTCTGAGTGCGTTTTTGTCTGTCCTTAAATCTGCACCACCAGCCTGAATACTGTGTGTAATCCTTAACACCAAAGTTCTGAAGATCCCAAGCACTGCCTGTAGCATTACCGAGCGAATTATCGTAGTCCCATACAGGTGAACCGAAGAACTTATAGTTACCGTCAGAATCCTGCTTATAAACAAAGTAAACGCTTGAAACGCCGGCATCCCAGTTCTTGCCAAGCTCATTTATGAGCCACAGCTTTGCGCAGGAATCGACATCTGCATACTGTGAGAGGTCGGAAGCGGTGTTTTTTGCGGCATTGTGGAAAGCATTATACTTTTCACGGACATAGTTCTTAACCTCATCATAGCCCTTGTCACCCTCTGAAAGCTCCGGAGCTTTGATTGTAACCTTGATGCCGTCGTTACATTTTACATAGTAATCCTCGCCGTCTGTAGCGCCTGCATCAACTTCGCAAAGGAACGGAAAATCCTTGTTTACATTTCCGTCAGCGTCAAGGTATGCAGTATCGTCAATATCGTTGATAAGGGCATTTTTGCCGACCTCAATCTTTTCGGTCATCTGATATGAACCCCAGTAGAAACCGTCAGAATAAAAGTCTACATATCTTGAATCAGATGCGTACGGTATATCCACCGCGTCGGCAAGGTCATAAAGAAAACGGTTTCTTGTAAGTGAATCGTCCTGATAGTTTGCAAGGAGTGAGAACTTCTTACCCTTTGCCATACCGCCGATTGAAACCTTGTCGGAATATGTAATATTAAAAGGTTTTTTAGCCTTGCCCCATGTTGAGTTGCCTCTGCCCTTGATTTTCTTGATTGAAGTATTATCAATCTTGCCGTCCTTGTCAACAATTGCGCCTGTTGCGGATGCAGAGTTGCTCTTGTCCTCGCTGAGATATGAGATAAGCTCAGAACCGTTGCCGTCAGCATTGCTGTTGTTTACATAAATTGCAGACTCGGCAGATGATTTTAAGAATGTAAGAGAGTAGGTTTTGCCGCCTGCATTTACATTGCTTGCTTTGTCAATTGTATAGGAAACTTCCCTTGACTCACCTGCAGGGATAGTAACATTATTAACTGTAACATTGTTTGAGTAAGCGTTGTAAAGCTCAACGCTTGTTGATGAAACACTGCTCGGAAGGAAAAAATACTTCTGATTTGCGTTGATTTCGTCCATATCCTCGTTGTGTTCACACTGCCAGGCAACCCACGCATCAGAGTCGGCTGAACCGCTTACTGCATGGGCGTAAAGTGCATTCTGAGTTTTGAACGACAGCGTAGGCGAAGTTTCTTCAACAGCAGAAACAGATAACGCAGACATACTGCCGGCTGTCATCAAGCCTGCAAGCACAATTGAAATCGCTTTCTTTGTTGTTTTCACTTTAATCACTCCTAAAAAATAATATTGACAACGAGCTTCTCAATATATTCACAAAAAGTTCACTTATTAATCACATCAATCAAAATTATTGTAGCATTTGCATAAAATTAAAGCAAGTTATTTTTCAATATGTAAAGGCATTATTTTGCGAATTTTCTTTATTTTCAGTAGTTTTTTTGATATAATATTATGGTAATGGTAGGTTGATAAACCGAATTTTTATAACATAAGGAAGTGGCACAATGCGTAACAGCAAAAAGAAAAACTATTGTCTTATTGCAGCACTCGCATCACTCGTAGCTTTTTCAACAATGGCAGCAAGTGTTATGAGCGGTTGCGGTGAAAATTCCGATGAACAGAAAACAACAAAAATTGTTCACGAAACAAGAATAGATACACAGGTTGAAACCAGAATTGAAACATATACCGAAGTTGTTACGGACGCTCAGGGCAACACAGAATATGTTGAAGAGACAAAGGCTGTTCCTGTTAACAGCGACAAGGCTGACAGCAACGGCAATTCTTCCGACAAGTCAGAGTCCTCTGCAAATAACAACAAGGGAAGCAACAACGGCAATAATAACAGCAACAATAATAGTAACAGCACGAACAGTTCTTCAAACAAAGGCTCAAACAATCAGACCTCATCAAAAACAGAAAGGTCAGAAAGCAGCAACACAAACAACAATTCTTCAAAAACAGATTCTGGCAAAACAAATAATAACAGTTCATCATCAAAAACAGAGAGCAAAACACTCACTATCGGCGGTAAAAAATATAATGTCGGTGATACAGTTGTATGCACCTATGAACTGACAACACCTGCTGTTCTTGAAAACTATCAGGCTACAATCAGCTATGATTCATCAAAACTCAGCTGTTTGTCCGCAAAAATGTCAGAACCCGCAAAGAACGGTGCTATGCTCAACAAAAACCTTAACGGTGAAATCAAAACCTGCGGTTCAAACATCAGCGATGGATACGACTACACAAAGGGCGGAAAATTTATGACCGTAACCTATGTTGTAAAGGCAGGCGGCTCAACATCGCCTAAATTCAACTGGGAAATTGCTTGCAGAGCAAGCGACAGCAAGAATCTTATCAGCGACAGCGGTAAGCCGGCAAGCGGATTTAAGCTGAAAACAGCATACACAAAGGGATAATTTTAATAAAAAATTTAATATTGCAACCAAAAACACCTGCAAAATCGTCTTGCAGGTGTTTTTATGTTCGTGCAGATAGTATTGCAAAGGAAATGCTTATTCTGCCCGAGCGTGACACACAATTAGATTATAAGGTCGCCATCCCAATTCGTGTAGATAGTTTGATGTAGGGAA
>ENA-OPBG01000091-OPBG01000091.1-human-gut-metagenome-genome-assembly--contig:-NODE-91-length-69702-cov-4.770945_pt1 | contig 69702 bp, 55 predicted proteins | sample MGYA00241065_ERZ501446 | MGnify/ENA primary metagenome ERZ501446 (study PRJEB25962, sample SAMEA2042632) | human gut metagenome | biome: human gut; feature: human-associated habitat; material: faeces...
CATAAAAATCACCCCACTTGTTATTCAGTATATCATACTGTCTAACAAATGGGGTGCAGTTCATGACAAGGATTTCAGCTTTCTTTGTTTTCTTATGAAGATGTTCCTAAAAAGAGCTTGTTTTCAAAACAGGCTCTTTTTTTGCGCTTAAAATTCTTACATTTTTCTAAAATAGGAAAAACAGGTTGACAAAACGCTCTTACAGTTGTAAGTTATAGTTAAACTACAAACGTAAGAGAGAAAGGAGGGAAAACCAACATGGAGGAAAAAATGAAAATCAGCGAAGCGGAACTGGAAGTATTGCAGGTGCTTTGGGATGCGGAGGAGCCCTTGAAAATACAGGATGTCTGCGACCGTTTGGAAAATAAGAAATGGAAGTACAACACCGTAGGCACACTGCTTCTGCGCATGGCGGAAAAAGGCGCGGTGGTGTCAGAAAAGAAAAACCGTATCATTTACTACCGCCCAGTCTGGGAGCGGAAAGCCTATCAGAAGGAACAGACGGAAACACTCATTGACAGACTGTATCACGGTTCCGTGAAGGAACTGGCAGTGTCTTTGTTCCAAGGAGGGAATATGACCAAAGAGGACTTGGAGGATATTCGGAAAATGTTCGATTTGTGATTTCTGAAGAAAGGAGGGAATGAAGGTGATGGAATGGTTTCAGACCTTTTTGGTGCTTTCTGTGGCAGGAAGTTTCCTTGCGGGCATTTTGCTGGCGCTGAAGAGATGGACAGGAAAGCAGTTTTCGCCCACATGGCAATATGTGCTTTGGGTAGGTGTCCTGTTAGTGATGGTGGTGCCTGTTTCCGTGAAAGTGCCTGCCCTTGTGCAGCCTATGCAGGAAAAACAAGTGGTGCAGACAGTACCGCTTCCAGCGGAACAGACTATGACAGAACAGCCGGTCCCTGTGGATACTGTTGAAGCACCAGCGGGAGAAATCCTGCCTTTTACGGAAGAAACAGCTTTGCCGCCCATTCCTTGGTGGGATGTGCTGGCAGTCCTTTGGGTATTGGGGGCTTTGGGGAGCCTTGGATACCGACTGACAGGCTATTTTCGCTTTGGCAGATATATCCGCCGCACAGGAAAGCCCATGGAGTTGGCAGGCGTGCCAAAACGTCTGCGGGTCTGCAAAACATCGGCGGCAGTTTCGCCTATGGTCATGGGGATGATAAGACCTGTGCTGATTCTGCCGGAAACAGCCCTGACAGAAAGCCGTCTGCCTTATGTGCTGCGTCATGAACTGGTTCATTACCGCCGTGGGGATATTTTTTGGCGTTGGCTGGCAGTTCTGGCAACGTCTATCCATTGGTTCAATCCTATGGTTTATGTGGCAGCAGCGCAAATGCAGGAAGCCTGTGAGATTTCCTGTGACTGGTGTGTGGTACGGTCTATGGAGCAGGCAAAACGGGATGACTACATGCGTGTGATTCTGGAGCTATTGGCGGAGGCAATGGCAAAAAAACAGATTTTGACTACACAAATGGCAAGTGAGAAGAAACAATTACAAAGGAGGTTTACCATGATTCGCAATCAAAAACCTGTGGGGATGAAAAAATTACTGTTGAGTGTCTGTGTGGGGACAGCGCTTTTGGGGGCAGCGTGGCTGACAGGCTGTACCCTCCGGGAAACTTATGTGACAAAAGAGCAGAAGGTGGAAACAGCTGATGAAATCGGCGGTTTGGCAGAGGAAGGCAGTCTGCTGTTTGTAGGCGTAGATGATCGCGGCAGTGCCGATGCCATTTTCACCTACGAAATATCCCAAGAAGGAAAGGCAACCATCTATTCCATACCCAGAGATACCTTCATCGCCGATGGGCAGAGGATTTCCACTTTGCTTGCGGAGGAAAACGGGGATGAAAAGATGATTCAGACGGTTTCGGAAATCACGGCAAGACCTGTAAAGGATTATGTGCGGATGGATTTGACGGCAGTGGAGGCAGTCATAGACGCTTTGGGCGGCGTCACCTTTACGGTGCCGCAGGATATGTATTATAGTGATCCCTATCAGGATCTTTTCATCGATCTGAAGGCGGGAGAACAGACATTGTCCGGGAAAGACGCCGTATCTCTCCTGCGGTATCGGAAGGGCTATCCCGAAGGGGATTTGAAGCGCGTTGAAGTACAGCAGGCATTTTTGATGGAATTGTTCCGTCAGAAATGTAACTCTGCCTATCTGAAAGAAATTCCGGCAGTGATGGATGCCATCAAGGGGCATGTGACAACGAATTTGATTGCGGAAGATGTGGTAAAATACGGTGAAGAACTTTATCACCTCAAACAAAATGGTATGGATGCGGTGGAGATGTTCACCCTCCAGAATGGCGATATGTATTATGAAACAGCCCAGGAAGAAGGCAGCGGCATGAGCCTTTTTGCAGAGCAGTCTGCCGATGTTTTGGTGCGTGATGATACCTTTGCAACCGAGCAGCCGGCTCTGGTGCCTGTAGGTCAATAAACGTATCAGTGCGGAATCTCTTTTTCATGAGGGGTTTCGCACTTTTTCTTTTTCTGTGTTTGTTTGCAGGAAATAACATTTTTCCGGCGAAATGGTTATCATAGGAAAAATGTCAAAGGCAGAGAGGAATGAAATGATGAGGGCTGATATTTCACTGGATCTATACCGTATTTTCTGTGCCGTGGTGCGGACGGGAAACATGTCCCGGGCGGCAAAGGAGCTTTATATTTCCCAGCCGGCAGTGAGCATGGCAGTGCGGCAGTTAGAGGAACGGATGGGCGGAGAATTGCTGGTGCGGACGGCACGGGGCGTCTATCCCACGGCGGAAGGAAAAACACTTTATACTTATCTGTCACAAGCCATGGGGCTTATTCAGGCGGCAGAGGATAAGTATTTTCAGATGCTCCATATGGAAACAGGGGAATTGAAAATCGGTGCAAGTGATTCCGTCATTGCTCACTTTTTGCTGCCTTATCTGGAGCAGTACCACAAGCACTTCCCGGATATCAGCATCAAAGTCAATAATAAAACCACTTATGAGTCTTTGCGTTTGCTGCGGAACGGCAGTGTGGATGTGTGTTTTGTGAATTTGCCTATTGAGGGAGAAGCGGATTTGGATGTGACCCCCTGCATGGATATTCAGGATGTGCTTATCGGCGGCGAGCGGTATCGCCCTTTGTCACAGGTGGGGATGGATGTGCGCAGTCTGCCTAAGTATCCCCTGTTGCTGTTGGAGGATTTGAGTAATTCCCGCCGCTGTCTGGACAAATACGCCAGAGAAAACGGCGTGGAACTGAATCCCATTCTGGAACTGGGCAGCAGTGATTTGCTGGTAAGCTTTGCGAAAATCAATCTGGGGCTGACCTTTGTCATTCGGGAATTTACGGAAGAAGCCCTCTCGTCAGGGGGACTTTATGAAATCCCTTTGGTGCCCCCTGTACCCAAACGCCAGATTGGTATGGTGCGGCTGAAAGAAGTTGCCATGCCCCATGCCCTCCGGGGATTTGTGGAATTGATGGGTTTGGATAAAAATGACATTGACAAATGAGAATCGAAATGTTAATATATGAGCAGATATTCAAATGAAGGGAGGCAGAAGCTCCATGGAACAGCATAGAGAAGAAGTGGATATGATTCGGGAGCTGGACAATGATTTTGTCAAAGATCTGGCGGAATTTTTCAAAATCTTTGGCGATGCCACCCGTATCCGCATCCTGCGCCTTTTGATGGATCAGGAGCAGAATGTGGGAGAACTGGCTGATGCCCTGGATATGACCCAATCGGCGGTGTCCCATCAGCTTCGCGTATTGCGGCAGAATGGTCTGGTGCGGTACCGGAAGGAAGGGAAAACCGTTTATTATTCTCTGGACGACGACCATGTGCGGACGGTTCTGGAACAGGGGACTACCCATATTCGCCATAAATATGGCTATGAAGAAGATTAAATTTGCGGCGGAAGAACGCTTTCGCCCGCAAAAATTTTTAGGCAATACATGAATAACTACTCATATAATCAAATATAATCAGATCAGAGGTGTGAACCATGAAAGAAATGACCATATCCCTGAAAGGGCTGACCTGTGCCAACTGCGCGGGGAAAATTGAAAAAGCCGTGGGAGAAATGCCGGAAACAAAAGAAGCAGAAATCAATCTGCTGAAACAGGAAATGCGACTGGTGCCTGTTGCAGAAGCAGACAGGGAAAAGCTGCTGGAAAAAGTAACAGAAGCCGTACACAAATACGAAAGTGATGTGGAAGTATCCCTTGTGGAAAAGAAGAAGTCCCAAGGAGAAATGACCATATCCCTGAAAGGCTTGACCTGTGCCAACTGTGCTGGAAAAATCGAAAAAGCCGTGGGAGAAATGCCAGAAACAAAAGAAGCGGAAATCAATCTGCTGAAACAGGAAATGCGTCTGGTGCCTGCAGCAGAAGCAGACCAGACAAAACTGCTGAAAAAAGTAACAGAAATCGTACACAAGTACGAAAAAGATGTAGAAGTATCCCTTGTGGAAAAGAAGAAGCCCCAAGGAGAAATGACCATTTCCCTGAAAGGCTTGACCTGTGCCAACTGCGCGGGAAAAATCGAAAAAGCCGTAGGAGAAATGCCGGAAACAAAAGAAGCGGAAATCAATCTGCTGAAACAAGAGATGCGTCTGGTGCCTGCGGCGGAAGCAGACCAGACAAAACTGCTGGAAAAAGTAACAGAAACCGTACACAAATACGAAAGTGATGTGGAAGTATCCCTTGTGGAAAAGAAAAAGCCTCAAGGAGAAATGACCATTTCCCTGAAAGGCTTGACTTGCGCCAACTGCGCGGGGAAAATTGAAAAAGCCGTGGGAGAAATGCCGGAAACAAAAGAAGCAGAAATCAATCTGCTGAAACAGGAAATGCGTCTGGTGCCTGCAGCGGAAGCAGACCAGACAAAACTGCTGGAAAAAGTAACAGAAATCGTACACAAGTACGAAAAAGATGTAGAAGTGTCTTTGGCGGAACAGGGACAGAGCTGCAGCATTGCCCATGGACATTGTGATGGGGATTGCTGCGGACATACACATTCTCAAGAAGAAACGGCAGGCAAAAAGCTGATTCTCCGCTTTGGTGTGGGGCTGGCGTTTTTTGTGGCAGCTTGTCTTTGGCAGAAACAGGGGCAGACAGCACTGTTTTTGATTTCTTATGCCATCTTTGGCTATGATGTCATTTTGCAGGCATTGAAGAATATTTCCAAAGGGCAGGTTTTTGATGAAAACTTCCTCATGTCCCTTTCTACCGTAGGTGCCATGGTCATTGGTGAAATGAGTGAAGCCGTTTTCGTTATGCTCTTTTATCAGGTGGGGGAAGCCTTCCAGGACTATGCTGTCCGTCGTTCCCGCCGCTCCATTACGGCGCTTATGGATATCCGACCGGATTTTGCCCATGTGCTGACAGCTGACGGCAGTTTGCAGAAAGTTTCGCCGGAACAGGTGGCAATCGGTGACGTGATTGTGGTAAAAGCAGGGGAGAAAATCCCTCTGGACGGTACGGTGGTGGAAGGCAGTGCCCTTCTGGATACGGCAGCTCTTACCGGGGAATCTCTGCCCAGAGAAGTGGAAGCAGGCAGCACCGTCCTCAGCGGATGCATCAACCGGGATGGCTTACTTCATGTGGAAGTGACAAAACCTTTCGGAGAATCCACTGTCATGAAGATTCTGGAACTGGTGGAAAACGCCGCCGGACGAAAATCCAAGACAGAAAAATTCATCACACGTTTTGCGCGGGTATATACCCCTGCGGTGGTGGGTCTGGCAGTGCTTTTGGCAGTGGTACCGCCTATTCTGGGTCAGGGCGCCTTTTCCCAGTGGATTGGGCGTGCGCTGATTTTCTTGGTGGTATCCTGTCCTTGTGCATTGGTATTGTCTGTGCCTTTGAGCTATTTCGCTGGTATCGGTGCCGCATCTAAGAACGGCATCCTCATCAAAGGCGGTAATGTGTTGGATACTCTGTGCCATACAAAACGGATCGTATTTGACAAAACAGGCACCCTCACAAAAGGGCAGTTTACGGTCACAAAAATCGAAGGTGAAAATCCAGCAGCGTTGCTGGAAATGGCAGCGGCAGGGGAAAGCTTGTCCAACCATCCCGTTGCCCGTGCCATTGCGAAACACTATGAAACAGAAACAGGCAGACAGCCGGAAGGGGTAACAGATTACGCGGAACAGGGCGGCATGGGTATCACCTGTCAGTGGAAGGGTGCCCATCTGGCTTTGGGGAACCGACGTTTGATGGAAAAAGAAGGTGTTTCCTGTCCCGAAGCTGTGGGAACCGGTTCTGTGGTTTATGTGGCAAAAGACGGTGTTTATGAGGGCTATCTGGTGGTGGATGATACCATCAAAGACGGTGCGGCAGATGCATTGGCGGCGTTGCAACCTTATGGCGTCACAGAAACAGTCATGCTCACTGGCGACGGCAAAGCGGCGGCGGAAAAAGTGGGCAATACCCTTGGCATCCACCGCATCTATGCGGAACTGCTGCCGGCGGATAAGCTGCATATTCTGGAAAATATGCCCCAAATGGAAGAAGGTGCCAAAACGGCTTTTGTAGGGGATGGCATCAACGATGCGCCTGTATTGGCAGGGGCTGATGTGGGCATTGCCATGGGGGCTATGGGCTCCGATGCTGCCATGGAAGCGGCAGATGTGGTGCTTATGGATGATGATTTGCGGAAAATCTCCGTGGGTCTGCGCATTGCCAAGAACACAAGAAAAATTGTGATGCAGAATATCGTTTTTGCCTTGGGTATCAAAATTCTGGTGCTTCTCCTCAGTGCATTGGGTATGGCAACCATGTGGATAGCAGTCTTTGCCGATGTAGGCGTAGCCGTGCTGGCAATTCTCAACGCCATGCGGAAGAAATAAACCGAAAGTTTCTCCCAAGAAAAAAGTGTTTTTTCTCTTTCTTGATTTCTGAGGGAAAACTGGAAGAAACCCAATAAAATATGGATGCAATAAAAAAAGCTGAAATCCCTTGTATGGCAAAGGTTTCAGCTTTTCTTATTTCCTCATGAAGATGCCCCGTATCTGTCATCAGGGAGCAATATCTTTGGGTTTTGTGTCGGCATAGTAAATGTCTTTTCCATCGATGCCGCTGATTTCACAGCTCAGATTGCAGGCGCAGCCATCCCCGGTGATGTAGAACACGTTCATACCTTTTTGCAGGGAAATGGTCATTTCGTTGTTGACTTCTTCCGTTACGGCAGAGGAATCCAAAGGCACAGACATTTTTTCTTTGCTGCTTTCCGCATAACAGCCAATTTGGGCGTCGCCGGCTTCTTTGGTGAAGTTATAGTACAAAGTCACTTCCGTATCCCTTGCGGCTTCTATGTAGAAAAAGGGCGTTTCTGTTTCCGTGGGGGTAGCTTCCAGACTGACGGCAAGAGCATTTCCATTGGCCATACGCAGGGACTGGAAAACGGATGCCTGGGCTTCAACAGCGGCTTCTCCTGTGGGCAGGGGCGTAACAGGTTCTTTTTGTGCCTGACAGGCTGCAAGCCCCAGAACCAGTATACCACAGAGCATATATAATTTCATATTTTTCATATTATGTCACCTCAAAAACTGTTTTGTGTAAACAGTATATGCTTCAATTTTTACATTACCCGAAAAGAATCCTTACATTTTTATTAAATAAAAATACAGCTTTGTGGAAGAAAAAGAACAGTCTGTGACAGAATGTAACGGTTTCGTTTCTCATTGCCGGAATATGGCGGAAAACAGCGGTTTTATGAAAAAAAGAAAGACAGCTTTCTATTAGGGGCATCTTCATAAGAAAACAAAGAAAGCCGAAATCCTTATGATGATAAAGGATTCCGGCTTTCTTATGATATTGAGATTTTATTTGATATGTTTTCTTCTGAAGATAGCCGTCGCAATTCCCCTTAAGAAATCAACAAAAAGGAATGCAATGTTTTCTTAAGGGGAATCAGCTTTCAGCAAGCTGTCTGTTTTTTTTATTCCTCCGGCTTTGCGGGGGTAATGACTTTTTTCACATTTTTTTCAAACTTCACACGGGGCAGCATGACCATATGTCCGCAGCCGCAGCATTTGATACGGAAATCAATGCCCGTCCGCAGGATTTCCCACTGGTTGGAGCCGCAGGGATGGTCTTTTTTCATTTGTACGATATCGCCAACAGAAAACTGCATGGTTTATCCCTCCTTTTGCTGTACAATATGCAGGGTGCGCTGAGGGAAGGGGATTTCGATGCCTTCTTTGTCCAGCCGGTTTTTGATACGGCGGCGCAGCTCTGCTTCTACGGAAATATTTGTTTTTACATGACATTTTGCCACGATTTTTACGGTAACGGCGGAATCATCCAGCCCGGTCACACCTACGATAACAGGGGTTTCCAGAATATCCGGCATGTCTTTTGTCTGTTCCATTTCGTCCCGCAGGACTTCCAGCACATGGTCGATGCTGGCGTCATAGGAAACGCCTACAGTGACAACGGCGTTGATGAAATCCCGGCACATGTTGGTAACGGTGCCTACGGAGCCGTTAGGGATGATATGGACACTGCCCTGGGGATCGCGGATTTTGGTGGAACGCAGGGTAACGCTTTCCACGGTGCCGGTGATGTTCTGGATGGTGACGATGTCCCCCACAGCGTAATGGTCTTCAAAAAGGATGAAGAACCCTTCCAGCATATCCGTTACCACACTCTGGGCGCCCAGACCAATGGCAACAGAGCCGGCACTGGCAACCACCAGCATGGATTTGGGGTCTACGCCGATGAATGTGAGGGCGGTGAAAATACCGATGAAGTAAATCACATATTTTACTACACTGGATGTGATGGAGTTCAGTGTTTTTGCTTTCCGCTGGGTCATGGCAAGACGCTGTTTTTTGGTCTGTGCCGCGAAGAATTTCCGCATAAGATGGTTGATGATGCGGATGAGGAACCAGCAGATGACAAACGTAGCCACAACTTTTAAGAGAACGAAGCCAGCCTCCGTGGCTGCTTCCAGTAATTTTTCTGTGGCTGTCAGTGTTTTTTCCACCTGTTCTTCTAAATCAACGGCATCTGTTACCGTGGATGCCTGGAGCAGGATGGAAGGAAGATGTGAAATCATGGTGCAGTCCTCCTTTTATGGTAACGGGAAGCCGCATGGACAAAGTGGCTGAACAGGGCTTCCTGTTCTTTTGTATGCATAGATTCGGGATGCCACTGGACACCCAGTACAAAGTCTTTTTCCGGCATTTCCATGGCTTCTGTCAGACCGTCGGCACTGCGGGCACAGACGTGGAACCCTTTTCCCAGAAAGGATACTGCCTGATGGTGCAGGGAATTGACAGCAATCTTTGAAGTCCGCCAGAGTTTTTCCAGCTGACTGCCTGGAATGATGGTAATGCTGTGGGTGGCGTAGGGACGGGGTGCCTGCTGGCTGTGCTTGAGGGTAGTGCCCGTCTGTACTTCGATATCCTGATAAATACCGCCGCCTGCGGCAATGTTCATAATCTGCATGCCACGGCAAACGCCGAAAAGAGGCAGATCTCGTTTCATAGCTTCTTTGCAGAGGGAAAGCTCATATTCGTCCCGCAGGGGCGAAATCTGTCCATTCTGGCGGATGGGTTCTTCCCCAAAGCGCAGAGGGTCAATATCTCCGCCGCCCGTAAAGAGAATGCCGTCCACAAAGTCGGGAAAATCTTCCCCGGGAAACAGCAGCACAGGAACGCCGCCGGCTTTCAGCAGGGCATTGGTATAGTCTTCACTGATTTTGAATCTTGTTTTTTCATAGGAATAGTCCGGCGTAATGCCGATAATGGGTTTTTTCATCATGTCACACCCTTTCTCTGTTCTTTTACAGTATACAAAAGGCGGGCGTGTTTTGCAACTGACAGAAGTATCAGAAAAACTTGTCAGAAAAAAGCAAAAAAAGTCAAGAGGATAAAAAGGGGGTTCTTGAATTATGTCGGAAATGTATGGTATGATGAAAAAAATGTCTATGATTTGGTAAGAAAATCAGAATAGGAGTGGATATACATGAGAACTATCGGCATCATTGGCGCCATGGAAGAAGAAATTTCTTTCCTGCGGGAAAAAATGGATATCGTTACCACCAAAAGCGTGGTTGGTCTGACTTATTATGTGGGACGTTACGAAGGGAATAATGTGGTACTGGTCAAAAGTGGTATCGGCAAAGTTAACGCCGCAGTCTGCACACAGGCAATGATCGACCATTTCGGCGTGGATTATATCATCAACACCGGCGTGGCAGGGGGTCTTTCTCCCGAACTGCATGTGGGGGACATCCTCATTTCCGTAGACGCGGTACAGCATGATATGGATACATCCGCTTTTGGCGACCCCATCGGCGTCATCCCACGTATGGCAGAAAGCTATTTCAAAGCCGATGAAGCCCTTGTGGAATTGGCACAGGAAGCCGCAAAAACATGCGGTCTGGACTGCCGTATCATCACCGGACGTGTGGCAAGCGGCGACCAGTTCATCGCTACCCAGGAAGCCAGAGAGAAAATCCGCAAAACCGTCAAAGGGGACTGTGCGGAAATGGAAGGGGCTGCCATTGCCCATGCCTGCTGGCTGAACCGGATTCCTTTCCTCATCATCCGCGCCATTTCTGACAGTGCCAATGAGGATGCAGGCATGTCCTTCGATGAATTCTGCGTCATGGCAGCACAGCGCAGCAGCCTGCTGACAGAAACCATGATCGCAGCCATGAAAAACTAAATTTTCCTATAAAATCAGGAGGAGAAGTCATTCTTTTTGGAAGAACTTCTCCTTTTTATTTTTCTATCCGTATAATGGGACAAAGCGTTAAAAAATGAACAAAAAACAGGGAAGAATTTCTATGTTATTTCTGGATGTATACCTATTGTCAGGGGGCTGGGAGTTATGTATAATGCAAGGGAAAGGAAATATTTTGTATACAAACAAATTTAGATAAACAGCGAAAAGAAAGGGTGGCATTTCCATGACAGCAAAGACACATGGTTACATCACAAAAGAAATCGAACTGGAACAGATTTACCGTTTTATCCTGAGATATTTCGATCCCGAAGCAAAGGTAAACCGTTATGAAAACCGTTTCGGTGAAAGCAACGAAATGGCTGTTTACTTTACTTATAAGGGCGAAGAAAGACGTCTGTTCTCCATGATTTACAAGAGCCGTAAATTCTCCAAGACAGGCGAAAAGAAACGTCTGATCTTCCTGGATCTGGATTACTGGGGTCACAGCGTAGAAATCATGCGCTCCATCATTTCCTTCTTCAGCGGCTGGATGGATGAAAACGACTGCGATAAAGAAGGTCCTTACTACATCGACGAACAGCCCGACGGCGTAGTACCCAACATCATCAAAATCACAAGAAAAGAACTGAATAAACGTATGGGCGGCATGGTTGTTATCATCGACGATGACGACGAAGACGAAGAATAAGTCTGAAAAGCAAAACCGGAATTTCCCTGTTACAAAGAGGGATTTCCGGTTTTTTTCTTTTGTGCGGCTATTTTTACAGGCAATTTGCGAGAAAAAATAGGAAAACCGTAGGATTTTTTGGCAGACCCCTTGCTTGCAAAGGCTTTCGCCATTTGTTATACTGAATACTGGAAGCATATTGTTTTTTGTAAGAAGGGCGGTGGCAGTATGAACGCGGAGAAAGACATGCGGACGTTGATCGAAGAAGATCTGCAGCATAGTCAGGAAATTTGGGAATCCTATTCCCATGACAAGGAAAAACTGGGCGAATTGTTTCAACTGCTGCTGCAGCACTACGACGGAAAAATAGACGGCTTTGACGAAGATCTGTGGGTCATTCAGGATCGAGAGGACTGCGCCGATATGGCAGAGGTCTACCGGAAGAATATCTGCCATCTTTTGGAACGGCTGGAAGCCTTTCGGGACAACGGCTATTCCAACGAAGGACTCATGGAATACTATATCCGCAAGGAGCAGAAAGACATCGATTACAGCGCGGACTTTACCTCTGTCCGCATCTCTCTGGGCATGGCAGACCTGCCTGCAAGGGAAAAAGAAGAAATCATGATGAAGCTGGACGAAATGGAAGAAATTTGTGCCCAGGTGGTTCCCAGAAGCAAAAAATGGGAATCCCTCAGGGAATACCTCATCTGGGTTTCGGGGAAAGAAGCCGATGTTGCCATGGAGATTCTGCCCCTGTTTTTCCGCATCAACGATATTATCACAAAGAGGCAGGAAGTATGATCAAACTCATTGTGTCCGATATGGACGGCACGTTACTAAACGACGAGAAACAGATAGATAAACGCATTTACAGCCTTTTGCCCAAAATGCGGGAAGAAGGCATCCGCTTTGTAGTGGCAAGCGGCAGACAGTACCCTTCCCTGGCAAGGGATTTTCAGGAGCATTTGCCGGAAATCACTGTCATTGCGGAAAACGGCGCATTGGTGATGCAGAATGAAAAAGAACTGTATTTCAAAGGCATGAACGAGAAACAGATTGCCCATAGTCTGGATATTATAGAAACATTACCGGAAACAGAAGGGCTTGTTTGTGCGAAATACTGCTGTTATACCACAAGTCAGGAGGTATATGACCTCCTTGCCAGCCCGAAATTCCATTATGACTGTGAATTGGTGGACGACCTGTATAAAATGACAGATGGCGTCACAAAGGTTTCCCTGATGGTTTATGGAAACAGCACCACACAGTCCTGCTATGACGCTATGTATCCCCAGTTGCCGGAGGAAATGACGCTGGTGATTTCCGGTGATGCTTGTCTGGATACAGGCATCAAAGGGGTCACAAAAGGCAGTGCCTTGGCAGCTTTGCAGGAAATGTGGGGCATTTCGCCGGAAGAAACATTGGTATTCGGTGACCAGTTCAATGACGTGGAAATGTTCGATCAGGCTTATTATAGCTATGCCATGGAAAACGCTATGGACGGCGTGAAAGAAAGAGCCCGTTTTGTGGCAGGAAATAATAACAACGGCGCCGTTGTCGACACCATTTGCCGACTGACGGGTCTGACCATAGAAGGAGAACTATGAAAAAGATAGCAAGCTACGCCTTAGGGTGTAAAGTCAATCAGTATGAAAGCGAAGCCATCGCCGAACTGTTTGCGGAAAAGGGCTATGAAGTGGTTTCCGTAGACGATGAGGCCGATGTATATATCATCAACACCTGTACGGTGACAAATTTCGGGGATAAGAAATCCCGTCAGCTCATCCGTAAGGTGAAACGCCAGAATGAAAACGCCATTGTTGCCGTTGTGGGCTGTTATGCCCAGACTGCGCCGGAAGAACTGGCGGCAGTGCACGGTGTGAATCTGGTCATCGGCACCAAGGATAAGAGTAAAATCGTGGAATTGGTGGAAGACTATCAGGCAGAACAGGGCGTGCAGAATTATGTGACAGACATTATGCACGAACGTGTTTTTGAACCACTGGAAATCAAGAAACTGGCAAACCGCACCAGAGCGTACCTGAAAATTCAGGACGGTTGCAGCCAGTTCTGTTCCTACTGTATCATTCCTTATGCCCGCGGTCCTATCCGCAGCCGTCAGCCTGAGGACGTGATCGCAGAAGTAAAGCGTCTGGCGGAAAACGGCTTCAAAGAAGTGGTGCTGACAGGCATCCATGTGGCAAGTTACGGCAAGGATTTGAAAACCATCACCCTGACAGACATCATCCGTCAGGTCCATGAAGTAGAAGGCATTGAACGCATCCGTTTCAGTTCCATTGAGCCCAATGTGGTGACAGAGGAATTTGCGGCAGCTATGGCGGAATTGCCCAAGGTTTGTGACCACTTCCACTTGTCCCTCCAGAGCGGCTGCGACAAGACTTTGAAGGAAATGAACCGCAAATACGATACAGAAAAATATCGTCAGGCGGCAGCCCTCCTGCGGAAATATCTGCCGGATGTGGGAATCACCACGGATATTATCGTGGGCTTCCCCGGGGAAACAGAGGAAGATTATCAGGCAAGCCGTGCTTTTGCGGAAGAAATCGGTTTTTCCAAAATCCATGTATTCCCTTATTCCCCCAAGAAAGGCACTCCTGCGGCGGCAAGAAAAGACCAGCTGCAAAATGCTGTGAAACAGGCGCGGAGCCACGACCTCATTACCGTCAGCGACCGCATGACAGACGCCTTTTTGCAGAAGCATGTGGGCAAGGTCATGCCTGTTCTCTTTGAACGGTGCGTTGGGGACGATGTCTATGAGGGACATACCACAAACTATATGAAAGTCCACGCAAGAAGTACAAAAGACCTGTCTAACGTCATTGCGGATACAAAAATCCTCTCCGTGGCGGAAGAAATGGCTTTTGGCGAAGTGGAGGCATAAATCCCATTTTTTGTAATATTTATGTAAGGAAAGAACGGTTGCAATCCGTTCTGGTTTATATTATCATGGAAGAATAGAATTTGTTTGGAGACAGCAAGCATGTGCTGTGGAACGGAGCGTGATACACATGAGCAATAACATCAATGAAACACAATATTTCGGCAGAACGGGCAAGGAACCCGAAAATGAAGCAAAAAGAATCCTGATTTCCGTCAGCACGGCACTGCGGGAGAAGGGCTACAACCCTGTCAACCAGATTGTGGGCTATATCCTTTCCGGTGACCCCACTTATATCACCAGCTATCTCAACGCCAGAGCTATGATTCGTAAACTGGAACGTGATGAACTGCTGGAAGAACTGGTAAAAGATTATCTGGACAGAAACGAGTAAGAAAGAGGCATCAATTTGCGTATATTAGGTTTGGACTTCGGTGATAAGACCATCGGCGTGGCAGTGAGTGATCCCTTGGGCTGGACAGCGCAGGGCGTGGAAATCATCAAAAGAGAAAATCCTCAGGAATTTAAAAAATGCATGCGCCGTCTGGCAGAGATCATCGAACAGTATCAGGTGGATACCATCGTTTTGGGCTATCCCAAAAATCTGGATAACTCCGAAGGGGAACGGTGCGAGAAAACAAAGGTCTTTGAGGCGAAAATCAAAGGCAGATTCCCCAAAATCCCTGTGGTGCTCTGGGACGAGCGTTTCAGCACCATTGCGGCGGAGCGTGCCCTGCGCATGGCAGACCTGAGCCACGATAAAAGAAAGAGCGTCATTGACAAAATGGCAGCAGTACACATTTTGCAGGGGTATCTGGACAGCAAGCAGTAAGCCCCCAGAAAGAAACGGAGAAGAACATGAGCGATATTTTTGAAGAAGCAGACGAACTGGAATTTGAAATTGTGACCATGACCGACGAGGATGGCACAGATGTGGAATTTTCCATTATTGATAACGTAGCCAGCGGCACAGACCGTTACCTGCTGGTAGTAGAAACAGAAAAAATGGACGAAGACGAAACACAGGCTTTGATCCTCAAAGAAGTGGCTATTGACGCCAACGATATCACATATGAAATGGTGGAAGACGACGCGGAATTTGACCGTGTGGCAGAACTTTTTGCCCAGAAAGGCGAAGACTACGAAGTTTCTATCGACGACTGATTTTAGAATGGATAGGGTGGACGGCTGACCGACACCCTTTTCAATATATGTGCGGATAAAAAAGCGAACAGAAACGAAAAAGCAGAAACCTGTCTTTGGAGAAAAATGGGACGTGAATTGTTTTTCAGGGAAGGACAGGATTGCCTGCTCTTTTTGTGCTTGTCTGAAAAAGGAGAAACAGACAGGTTTTGTTTTTGTGTTTAAAGCAGACTTTTTTACGCCATACTAACTTTTAGAAATGGATTACATAAAACGATAAAAAGGAGGTGTGTTTTTTGGCAAACAGAAGATCCAAGCCCAAAACAAGGCTGAAAGTCATCGCTTTGGGCGGTCTGGAAGAGATCGGGAAGAATATGACCGTACTGGAATACGGCAACGATATCATCATCATCGACTGTGGCCTGGCGTTCCCCGAGGACGATATGCTGGGCATTGACCTGGTCATTCCAGACATTACCTATTTGGCAAAGAACGTAGAAAAAATCAGAGGCATCGTGCTGACTCACGGTCACGAAGACCATATCGGCGCACTGCCTTATGTACTGAAACAATTGAAAGTGCCCGTATTCGGCACACTGCTGACACTGGGTCTGTTGGAAAACAAACTCAGAGAGCATAAAATGCTGGATAAGACCACACTGCACACCGTTGTGCCCGGCGAAAAAGTGAAACTGGGGAAAATGGTAGTGGAATTCATCCACACAAACCATTCCATCGCCGACTCTGTGGCACTGGCAATCCAGACTCCTGTGGGTATGGTCATCCACACCGGGGACTTTAAGGTGGACTATACACCCATTGACGGGGATATCATCGACTTGCAGCGTTTTGCAGAACTGGGCAGTCAGGGCGTACTGCTCCTCATGAGCGACAGCACCAACGCGGAACGTAAAGGCTTTACCATGTCTGAAAAGAATGTAGGTAAGGTGTTTGAACGGATTTTTGAGGAAACCCCCAGAAACCGTATCATGGTTGCTACATTCTCCTCTAATATCCACCGTATCCAGCAGATCATCAACGCGGCGTATATGTATGGCAGAAAGGTTGCCATCATCGGCAGAAGTATGGTAAACGCCGTAAAAACAGCATCTGAACTGGATTATCTGTGGGTTCCGCCCCGTACCCTTATTGATATCAACGAAATCAAGAATTATCGGGATGAACAGCTGGTTATCATCACCACAGGCAGCCAGGGCGAAACCATGTCCGCTCTGTCCCGTATTGCCAACAGTGAACATAAACAGGTCAGCGTCAAACCCGATGATAAAATCATCATTAGTGCATCTGCTATCCCCGGCAACGAAAAGAACGTGATCCGCGTGGTCAATGAACTGCTGAAAAAAGGCGCAGATGTGGTATACGGCGGCATTGAGGACATCCACGTTTCCGGTCACGCCCGTCAGGAAGAACTGAAGCTCATGCTTGCCCTGACAAAACCTAAATTCTTCATGCCTGTTCATGGGGAATATATGCACCTGTCCAGCCATAGAGATCTTGCCATCAGCATGGGCATGGATAAGAAAAACATCTTCGTTAATAAACTGGGGGATGTGCTGGAACTGTCCAAAAACGAAGCCAAAGTCACAGGCACTGTACCGACCGGTCAGGTCATGGTAGACGGTCTGGGTGTCGGCGACGTTGGGAACATCGTACTTCGTGACAGAAAGCACCTGTCAGAGGACGGCTTGATGGTGGTCGTGGTTTCCATGGAAGAAGAAACCGGTCAGATTGTGGCAGGTCCCGATATCATTTCCCGTGGTTTTGTTTATGTTCGTGAATCCGAAGGTCTTATGGACGGCGCAAGAGAAGTTGTCATGAAAGCCCTGCAGGAATGCGAAGAAAAGAACATCACCAGCTGGAACTATATCAAGAACCTCATCAAAGATACTTTGAAAAACTATATCTGGCAGAAAACAAAGAGAAGCCCTATGATTCTGCCTATCATCATGGAAGTGTAAAGAAATAAAAAGTCGGAAATTCTGAAAAGTAAGTTCTTCGTAAGAGGAACTGCGACGACAATCTTCAGAAGAAAATATACCGGATAAAAATAAGAAAGCTGAAATCCTTTCTCGATAAGGATTTCAGCTTTCTTTGCTTTCTTATGAAGATGTCTGAAAAGAATGTCCGACTTTTTGTATATCAGGGATTATTCAAACACACAGTCTTTGATGAGCACGTTGCCAAATTTGCCGTCACAGACACCAACCAATGTGATGGCATCTCCTTCCTGCAATTCCATGACTTTTTCAATCTGGGCTTCATCAGAGAAATAACACTGTACAGAGGTAACGGCAAACTCTTCTCCGGCAAAAGTGATGTAAACATCATCTACAATGTCTTTGCCAATGGAACCGACGGTGCCGCTGAGCCGCATGGTTTTTCCTTCATAAAGGGCATCCCCTTTGACTTCGTTGGCTTCATAGGAGGAAAGCAGTTCCGCCGGGGAAATTTCCATGATTTCCACAGGAGCGGTTTCTTCTGCTTCTGTGTTGCTGGGTTCTGTGGCGGTATTGTTTTCCGCTACAGGCGCGTTTCCTCCAGAGGAAGATGCAGGCTTTTCCTCGCCGCCCATCAGTGCGGAAAAGATCAGCAGCACAACAATGACTGCAATGACCCATTTTGCCTTACCGCCTTGTTTTTTGCCGCACTGGGGGCATACAGACGCTTTTTGGGGGATTTCACTCTGACAGAATTTACATTTCTTTGTTTTTGGTGTTTCCATAGATTTCCTCTCCTTTTGATACGAAATACATAATGTTGCATCTTTAGCAACATCATAAGGCAGGACACATGGTAATGTCAAGAAAAAAATGAGGGGGACTGTGAGCCATGAAAATATACGAATACGACGGGAAGAAAAATATCTGTGGGGAACAAATCCGAAAAATTCGTATGGAAAAAAAGATGTCACAGGCAGCGCTGTCCCGGGCTTTGCAGTTGGAAGGCATCACCATCGACCGTTATTCCATTTGCCGCATGGAAAAAGGCGAGCGGTTTATTGCCGATTATGAATTGATCAAAATCGCCGGCATATTAGATGTACCGGTTTCTTTCTTTTTCCCTGGCGCAGAGGACAAATAGGCTTTTTTTAGAATATCACAGGAATTTTTTGGAATTTCCCCCAAAATAGGGGAGAATTGTGGTATTTTTAAGATATCATAAAAATAAAAACCATCTAAGGGGGCTTTTGACATGAAATTCCAAAGAATGAAAGATGTATGTTTAGGGGCAACGGTGGCTGCTCTTGTTATGGGTGCAGCGCCTGCCGCTTACGCAAAGGTGGCAAACATGGACATTCCTGTTATGTTCAATAACATCAAAATCGTTGTAGACGGGAAAGAACTGAAAACAGACAAAGAACCTTTTATCTACGAAGGAACTACATATCTGCCTGTTCGTGCCGTTGGGGAAGCCGTAGGGAAAAACGTCACATGGGACGCTGCTTCCAAAACCGTTATCTTAGGGGAAACAGAACAGAAAGAACAGGAAAAAGAACCGGAACAGCCGGAAGAAACCACTTCTAACAATGACAGCAGACTGGGGAAACTTTCCAGCAAACCCAGCACCAATGTCAATAATATGAAAATCCAGTGTACCGGTGTGAGAGAATCCGCTGGATATATCGACGGTATTGAAGTGGATTTCAAATTTACCAATAACAGTGACTTTGAACAGACTGTTGTACTGGACAGCTTGGAAGTCAATAACAAAGAAGTGGAAGGTTATCTCTATGCAAGTGTTTTGGGTGACAGAAGCGAAACAGACCGCCTGACCATTGAGGACAGCGATTTGAAAAGCGCCGGTATTGACAAGATCTATAATATTAGTGTAGTATTCCGTGTATATAACCATGACGATTGGGATGACGTAACTACAAACGAAATGATCATGAATTTTAATTAAACATAAGACCCCCGATTGGTTTCCAGTCGGGGGCTTTTTTGCAAAAGGAGAGAAGAACCATGCAGTCCGTTGGGGAAATCAAAGAAATATTAAGCAGCTGTCCCGTGGAAAAACTGCCGGAAGTTTTGCCGGAATTTGCCGACGACAGCCGCAAAGGCGTACAGAGTCTTGTGACCCGCTTCCAGAAAAAATACGACGCTTATCTGGCAGAACTGGAACGACTGGAAACATTGCTCACTTACGAACGGGAGTGCTACGAAAAAGGCTTTGAACTGGTGGCAGGCATCGACGAAGTGGGCAGAGGACCCCTTGCCGGTCCTGTGGTAGCGGCAGCGGTGATTCTGCCGAAAAACTGCAAGATTGCCGGTGTCAATGACTCCAAAAAACTTTCTGCCCAGAAACGGGAGGAGCTTTGCCAAATCATCAAGGAACAGGCAGTGGCTTGGGCAGTGGGTGTGGTTTCCAACGAACGCATTGACGAAATCAATATTTTGCAGGCAACCTATGAAGCTATGCGAGAGGCTTTGTCCAAACTGGAAGTACAGCCGGACTTTATCCTTGCGGACGCGGTCACCATTCCCAAGGTATCCACACCCCAGAAAGGCATCATCAAAGGGGATGCCAAAAGCATTTCCATCGGCGCCGCCAGCATTGTGGCAAAGGTTACCAGAGATGCCATGATGGAAGGCATGGCGGAAATTTATCCTCATTACGATTTTGCTTCCAATAAGGGTTACGGCTCCCAGAAACATCTGGCAGGCATTGCCCAGTATGGCATCTGCCCCATTCATCGCCGGACATTCGTGAAAAATTTCCTGAAAGAAGATGCCGCACCCAAGGAAACAGGCAACAGGGGCGAACTCCTTGCCGCAAAGGAAATGAAGAAAATGGGCTATGAAATCCTTGCCCAGAATTACCGCAAACCCAGCGGAGAAATTGACATCATTGCCCAGAAAGATGGTATACTGGTATTTACGGAGGTAAAAACAAGAACCAGCACTGCTTACGGCACTCCTGCGGAAGCCGTAGACCGTCGGAAGCAGGCACATATCATCGAAACGGCGCTGGCGTATCTGGCGGAGACGGGGGACGCAGACAGGGATTGCCGTTTTGATGTGGCAGAAATTTTGGAAGAAGACGGAAAGAAATATTTCCGATATATCGAAAACGCCTTCGAGGTATAAAGGAGGAAGAAACTTGCAGATTGTAAAAAAAGGTGATGTGGAACTGATCACATTTGATAATCTGACCCAGACAGGCATGGTGAAACATGGCTTCACCACCCGCCACGGCGGTGTCAGCACAGGCTTTTACGGCACCATGAACATGGGCTTTTCCAGAGGGGAAGACAGAGCCCCTGTGGCGGAGAACTACCGCATTTTGGCAAGGGCGTTGGAGCTGGACGAAAACGCCTTTGTGGCAGCTCAGCAGACCCATACCACAAACGTACTGAAAGTGACAGCAAAGGACAAAGGTTGCGGCGTTACAAAAGACAGAACTTATCACGATATCGACGGCTTGATGACGAATGAAAAAGGTATCAATCTGGTGATTTTCGGGGCGGACTGCGTGCCCGTATTTCTTCTGGATACCAAAAACAAGGCTATTGGTCTGGCACACTGCGGCTGGAAAGGCACTGCCGACCGTATGGCAGAAAAAATCGTACAGGAAATGATGGCAGAATATGGCACAAACCCCAAGGATATTGTGGCAGCCATTGGTCCTTCCATTGGGAAATGCTGTTTTCAGGTGGATGACCCTGTGGTGAATCTGTTCCGGGCGCAGATTGTCTTTGCCGACGATATCATTTTTGACGACCCCACAGAAGAAGGCAAATACAAAATCGACCTATGGGAAACCAACCGCAGACTGCTGGCGGAAATGGGCGTGGAAAACATTGAGATTTCCGGTCTTTGCACCATGTGTGACACAGAACGGTTCTACTCCCACCGGAAAATGCGGGAAAATCGCGGCGTTATGGCTGGGGTCATGACACTGCTGTAAAAAGACAGATGGGCGTGAAATCTGCGGATTTTGCGATTCAGGGTGTCGAAGGTTGACACCCTGTCGTCAAAGGCTCATTTCATTCAAGCCTTTGACGAGTAGACAGAAGTCAAAAGCCGAAGTTCCATCAGCTTAACAGCTTTGAAACTTCGGCTTTTTCCTCGCCGGAAATAAATTCCGGCTGCGGATTCCGGTTGGGGAACCCTTCGTTTCCCAATCCCTTCCGCGGTCTCAAAACACTGAAAAAATCATTCGGTGCGGGGCGTGAAATCTGCGGATTTCACGCCTTTTTCGCTTTTCTGAGCACCTTTGGGGCGGTTTTTGTTGTTCCGGCGTGGACAAGGGGGCTTTTTTGCGTAAAAATTTTGTGAAAAAGCCCGGAAATGTGGGAAAGTATTGTATGTACCGCCTTTTTTATGCTATAATACATAGAATGTGAAAGTGGGGGCGTATGCCCCCTTCTGTATGAAAATGAAAAACAATGAACATAGAGTTGGAGGAAAACAAATGAGCAAACCCATCGTAGCAGTGGTGGGACGTCCCAACGTGGGCAAGTCCACCCTTTTCAACAGGCTGGCGGGCGAACGCATTTCCATCGTACAGGATACCCCCGGCGTAACACGTGACAGAATCTACGCAGACGTAGAATGGTTGAATCACAAATTTACACTCATCGACACCGGCGGTATGGAAATCGGTTCTGAAGAAATCATTCAGAAACAGATTTTGCAGCAGGCGGAAATCGCCATCGAAACCGCTGACGTGATCCTGTTTGTCACAGACGTAAAAGCGGGTGTTACCGACGACGACCGTCAGGTTGCAAACAAACTGCGCCGCACCAAAAAACCCGTTGTGCTGGCTGTCAACAAAGTGGACAGCGTAAAGCGTGACACCATGGATATTTACGAATTTTATGAACTCGCTATCGGCGATCCCATGCCCATTTCCGCAGGTCAGGCACTGGGTCTGGGTGATATGCTGGACGAAGTCATTGCACACTTCCCTGAAGACAGCGACAATCAGGAAGAAGACGACGCAATCAAAGTTGCCATCATCGGCAAACCTAACGTAGGGAAGTCCTCCCTCATCAACAAGATTCTGGGAGAAGACAGACTCATCGTCAGCAACATTCCCGGTACCACCCGTGACGCCATCGACTCTCCCATTGAAGTGGATGGTCAGAAATATGTGTTCATCGACACGGCAGGTATGCGCCGGAAAAGCAAAATCAAAGAAGAAATCGAGCGTTTCAGTATCATTCGTGCCGTTGCTGCCGTAGAACGCTGTGACGTTGCCATTTTGGTTATTGATGCTAATGAAGGCATCACCGACCAGGATACAAAGATTGCCGGCATTGCCCACGAAAGAGGGAAAGCGGCTATCGTTGCTGTAAACAAATGGGATTCCATCGAAAAAGATGATAAGACCATGAACAAATACCTGAAGGACATCGGCAATGAATTGGCGTACATGCCTTATGCACCCAGAGTGTTCATTTCCGCTCACACAGGTCAGCGTGTCAATCGTCTGCTGGAACTGATTAAGACCGTAAACGAAAACCACGCCCTGCGTATCAGCACCGGTGTTCTGAATGAAGTTTTGATTGAAGCAACAGCGATGCAGCAGCCCCCTGCGGACAAAGGCCGTCAGCTGCGTCTGTACTACATGACACAGGTATCCGTAAAACCCCCTACCTTTGTCATTTTCGTCAACGAACGGGAACTGTTCCACTTCTCTTACCGCAGATATATTGAAAACCAGCTGCGGGAAGCCTTCGGCTTTGTGGGCACACCCATTCATTTTATCGTAAGAGAAAAAGGGGATAAGGATTGATATGTTTCGACTAATTTGTATTGCCATCGGGTACTGCATCGGCTGTATCCAGACGGCGTTCATCATGGGCAAGCTCTGCAAAACAGACCTGAGCAAGAAAGGCAGCGGCAATCTGGGTACAACCAATGCTCTGCGTGTGCTGGGTTTTAAAGCAGGAGCGGTTACATTCATCGGGGATATTTTAAAAGGGGTCGTAAGTTTCATCATTGCCAGATGGCTGTTCCCGGATATGGGGATTCTGGCAGGGATTTATGCCTGCGCAGGTACCATCTTAGGACATGATTTTCCTTTTTACCTGCATTTCAAAGGCGGGAAAGGCATTGCTGCCACCATCGGCTTGGTGCTGTGCATCGGTTTTACAGAATCCATGCCGCTGATGCTCATTTCCTTTATCATCGGTATTGTGGCAGTGGCAATGTCCGGTTATATTTCTCTGGGTTCCATGCTCTTTTCCATTGCCATTCCCGTTTGTGCCTTTTTCTTCCAGCTTCCACTGGAAGGGGCGCTGGTGCTGACAGCGCTGACCATTCTGGCACTGTGGAAACATCGGGCAAATATCGGAAGACTGCGCGCAGGCAATGAAAACAAGTTTACTTTGACAAAGAAAGTCTGAGGAAGGGGAGTTTGTTATGAAAAATGTAGCGGTAATCGGTTCCGGCAGCTGGGGCACAGCCCTTGCCATTATTCTGACCAAGTATGACCATCAGGTGAAAATTTGGGCAAGAAGTCAGGCAGCTGTAGACGAAATCAATAGCAAACATACCAACGAAAAATATCTTCCCGGCGTTACATTACCGGAAACACTGACAGCCACCACAGACCGTGAAGCGGCGCTGGAGGGGGCGGAAATCGTCATTTCTGCGGTGCCTTCCCGTGCAGTGCGCCAGACCATGACAGATTTTGCGCCTTATTTCAAACCCGGCACTGTCATCGTCAATGTGGCAAAAGGTCTGGAGGACGGCAGTCTGCTGCGTCTTTCTCAGGTCATCCAGGAATGTGTGCCTCAGTGCGAAGTTTGCGTGCTGTCCGGTCCCAGCCATGCGGAAGAAGTGGCAAGAGAAATCCCCACCACATGCCTCATTGCTTCTGAAAATGAAGAAGTGGCAAAAATGGTGCAGAAAGAATTCATGAATCCCAAATTCCGCATTTACACCAGCACAGACGTCATTGGCGTGGAAATGGGCGCAGCCCTGAAAAATGTCATGGCACTGGCAGCAGGTATGAACGACGGTCTGGGCTTTGGGGACAACAGCAAAGCGGCTCTCATGACAAGAGGCATTGCGGAAATGAAGCGTCTGGGCATTGCCATGGGCGGCAAAGCGGAAACATTCGCTGGTCTTTCCGGCATCGGTGACCTGATTGTTACTTGTACCAGTATGCACTCCCGTAACCGCCGGGCAGGCATCCTGCTGGGACAGGGCAAAAGTCTGGAAGAAACACTGGCAGAAGTCAAAATGGTTGTAGAAGGTGTCAACACCGTACAGGCAGCTTGTCATCTGGCAGAAAAATACCATGTTGACCTGCCTATCACACAAGCCATCAATGACGTGCTGTTCCATGGGAAAGATACCCAGACAGCCGTACTGGAATTGATGACAAGAGAAGGCAAGTCCGAATAAATTACATATAAAAATGTCCTTTTTCGGGCATCTTCATAAGAAAACAAAGAAAGCCAGAATCTCTGTAATACAGAAAGTTCTGGCTTTTTCTATTTTCGGAGAATTTGTTTTTCCAAGATGGATTTTGATATGCAGATTTTTTTGTTTCATTCCGCGGTACAGTGTCTGCCTTTTTCCGTCAGGATGGTCATGCACAGGGCAAAGACCAACAGCAGGATGGGATACAGCCCCATGGAGATTTTTTCTGACAGAAACCCGGACACAGGGGGCATGGTGGTGCTGCCCAGATAAGAAATTGCCATTTGGGTGCCCATGAGGGATTGGGATAGGGATTTTCCAAACCGCTGGGGTGTGGCGTGGAGCAGGCTGGGATAAATGGGCGCACAGCCCAGTCCTGTGAGAATCAATCCCAGACAAAGGAACAGGTTATGTAGCGGCAGGAGCATCAGAAGTATGCCCACAATGGCAGTGCCTTCCCCCAGACGCACCATGGCGTCATCGGAAAACCGCAGGGTAAGGAAGCCGCTGAAAAATCGTCCGGCAGTGATACCCAGATAAAACAGGGAAATCCATTTTGCGGCAGTTTCAGGGGAAATGCCCCGGACAGCCACCATATAACTGCTGCCCCAAAGACCTGTGGTCAGTTCCAGTGCGGAATAGAAGAAAAACGCCGTCAGAGCAGCTTTGACACCGGGACGTTTCAGCAGTTTGCCCCACTGGGGTGTTTGGGGACGGACAGTTTCGCCGCCGGAAAGGGGCAGTTCCTGTTTTTTCCACAAAGGCAGGGACAGAAGCAGGATGAGAGTCAATGCCATTTGCAGGAAGGAAATGGTGCGGTAGCCTGCCTGCCAGCCCATGCCGCGGCTCAAACATAAGCCCATGATGTATGGTCCGCCTGTGGCGCCAATGCCCCAGAAACAGTGGAGCCAACTCATGTGCTTTGCTTTGCAGTGGAGGGCAACAAAGTTGTTCAGGGCAGCATCTACGGAGCCAGCCCCCAGACCATAGGGAATTGCCCAAAGACAAAGGGCAAAGAAGCTATTGGAAAGGGAGAAACCAAAAAGGGCAAGGGCAGTCAGGGCAACGCTGCACATGGTGACGGCGCCTGTGCCGAACCGCTGGATGACCTGATGGCTCATAAGGCTGGACAGGATGGTGCTGGCGGTAATAAGAAAGGAGATGACACCCCCAAGAGAAAGGGAAACTCCCAGACTTTCCTGCATTTGCGGCCATGCGGAGCCCAGCAGGGAATCCGGCAGCCCCAGTGAAATAAAGGATACATAAATCAGTGCCAGAAGCAATGAAAACATAAAATACCTCCAAAAAATAAATAGGTTGTCTTTTTTGGGAAAACATACGCAAAAATTTGTACTCTATTAAAATACCGCCGGAAAAGGCTTGATGCAATCAATATATAGACGTATACTATAAAAAAACGGACAGGAGGGGTAGTATGTCATTGGATGCCTGTGATGTAAACGTCAATCCCAGACAAATGGAACTGCGTCCCCATGGCACGGCGGATTTTCCCTGCGGCGGCTATGATACCCAGATTCGCAGCGGCGAAAAAGGCGGCGTTGCCTGGCATTGGCACGAAGAAACGGAAATATTATATGTAACAGAAGGCAGTGTGGAAGTATTTCTGCCGGACATGCGCTGGACCCTTTCCAAAGGCGAAGGGGCTTTTATCCATGCCAATGTGCTCCACAGCATACTGGCAGCGGGCGAAGGGGGCAAAATCCGCTCCGCTGTATTCCATACCCGGCTTATCAGCGGCGGACAGGATACGGTTTTTCAGAAAAAATATATTGCCCCTCTGCTGGCATATGGCGGCATTAAGGGGCTGCCCCTGACGGGGGAAGAACAGTGGCAGAAGGACATGCTGGCGGAAATCAAAGAAATCGTCCACTTTCTGGAGAAAAAAGAAGAAGGTTATGAATGGGATGTGCGGGATACGCTGGGTCGTCTGTGGCGGAATCTCTATGCCCATACAAAGCCTGTGGAAGGCGGAAACAGCCGGAAAACCATGGACGCTCAGCGGCTCAAAAGCATGCTGGAGCTGATTCAGAAAGAGTATAACGAGCCTTTGGACTTGGCAAGGATTGCAAGAGCGGCAAATATCGGGGAGCGGGAATGCCTGCGGTGCTTCCATCGTACCATCGGCATTTCGCCTTTGCAGTATCTGCTGCGGTATCGTGTTTCTCAGGCGGCGCTTTTGCTGCGGGAAACCAATCTGCCGGTGGCGGAAGTAGGCATGCGCTGCGGTTTTGACAGCCCCAGCCATTTTGCCCAGACCTTCCGCAAATATTTTTCCATTACGCCAAGCGCTTATCGGAAAGGGAAGATTTAAGGGGGAAAGAAAATGCTTTTGGTACTGAAGATTGTATTTGTCGTTTTTGCGGCAGTCATGGTCTTTTTCCCAAGAAAGATTTGGGACATTTTTTATGGGAATTTCAGTGAGAATGCAGAGCCTCACGACGCAATGCTCATGGCATACCGTGCGGCTGGTATTATAGCCCTTGTGGTATTTATCATTAGAGGTATTTGGGGAAGCTAAGGGGGAGAAACCTTTGGAAATCAATAAAGTCATGCATGCGGCGCTGAAAGCGCTGTCTTATCCAGATTTGGATGTGAAAAAAACATATAAAATCAAACGTCGGCTGGAAGGGATTCGCTCTGCCCAGCTTTCACCGGAGAAAAACCTCTTTCAGGACTGGCGTGTGCCTTTTGGCAAGACCAGTGTGCCTGTGCGGCTGTTTTTTCCCAATGACAAAGAGGTGTTGGAACCGCCTGTGATTCTCTTTTTCCATGGCGGCGGCTGGGTCGTTGGGGACATCAACAGCTATACGAAGGTTTGTGCTTCCATGGCGCAGATATTGGAATCAGTAGTCATTTCTGTGGATTATCGTCTGGCGCCGGAGCATAAATTCCCGGCAGCGCCGGAGGACTGCTACCATGTGGCAAAAACATTGTTCTGTGATGGCTTTCCTTTTCCGGCAAAACCGGAGGAAATCACCCTCATGGGGGATTCTGCCGGCGGCAATCTGGCGGCAGTGGTGTCCCAGATAGCAAGAGACCGGGGCGAATTTGAAGTGAAGCAGCAGATACTTTTGTATCCTGCCACATTCAATGACCATTCTCCCGCGTCGCCTTTCCCTTCTGTAGTGGAAAACGGCACGGATTATCTCTTGACCTCTAAACGGGTTTGCGACTATATGGAATTGTACCAGTCCTCGCCGGAAGATCGGCAAAATCCGTATTTTGCGCCTCTTTTGGCGGAGGACTTTACCAACCAGCCCCGCACCCTCATTCTGACGGCGGAATTTGACCCCCTTCGGGATGAAGGGGAAGCCTATGGTGCGGAATTGCAGCGGGCAGGAAATGACGTGACAGTGGTGCGCATTGCCGATGGGCTCCATGGATATTTTTCTCTGCCGCCGCGGTTTGAAGCGGTGCAGGAAAGCTACCGCTGGATACAGCAATTCCTGAAAGGAGGAGAGCCTTTGTGAGTGATGCAAAGTGGAGCAGGCTGGAAAACGCTGCAAAGATATTTCCGTCCACCACAAGCAGAGAAGATACAAAGGTTTTCCGTTTCACCTGTGAACTGACGGAAATGGTGCAGGAAGCACCTTTGCAGGCAGCCTTGGAAGAAACACTGGAATTTTTCCCCTTTTACCGCTATTCCCTGCGGCGGGGGCTGTTCTGGTATTTTTACGAAGAAAGCAGAGAAAAGCCGGTGGTGCGGGAGGAACATCTGCCGCCATGCAGTAAGCTGTACCATCCCGACCGTCACGGATTGCTCTTTTCTGTGACATATTATCGCTGCCGCATCAATCTGGAAGTATACCATTCCCTGACAGATGGGACGGGCGCATTGGCATTTCTGCGGATGCTGACCATCCATTATATCAAGCAGGTACATGGGGAGGGTGTCCTTTCTCACGAAGCCCTCCGCAATGCGGTACCTGTGCCGGAGCGCATGAGCGATAGTTTTGCGCGATATTATACAGGAAAGAAAAAATATGAAAAACAGAAAGTCAAACGGGCTTATCGTATTTCTGGTATCCGCCTTCCAGACCATCAGATTCGTGTCATTGAAGGGACGGCATCGGCATCCCAGATATTGCAAAAATCCCATGAATACGGCACCACAGCCAGCATATTCCTTTGCAGTGTGCTGCTTCGTGCCATTCATGCCCAGATGCCAAAACGGGCGGAGAAATATCCTGTGAATTTGTCGGTACCTGTAAATCTTCGGAATTATTTTCCGTCGGAATCTGCCAGAAACTTTTTCTCTGTCATTACGGTGGGCTATGATTTCGGAAAAAATCCCGATGATTTCGCGTCTGTCATTGCCGCCGTCAAAGAAGGCTTTGCTAAAGAGCTGACAGATGAAAAAGTCAAAGGCAGGCTCAATGACCTCTGTGCTTTGGAGCATAACCTGCTGACCCGTATGGTGCCGCTGTTTTTGAAGGACATTAGTCTGAATATTGCCAATCGGGTGTCGGCAAGAGAAATCACCATGGCTTTTTCCAATATCGGTCGTGTGGATATGCCTGCGGAAATGGCACCTTATCTGCGGCAGTTTGGTGTATTTGTCAGCACCAAGCGGATGCAGGTGTGCCTGTGCTCCTATGGAGATCGGCTTACCATGGGATTTTCCGCACCTTTTGTGGATACTTCCGTGCAGCGTCATTTTTTCAGACAGCTGACGGAAATGGGCATTGATGTGGAGCTGACGGCAAATGTACAGGAAGGAGGGGAAGCCCATGCGGATTTGTGATGCTTGCCATGTGCATGTGCGGGGAAGTATGGACCGCTGTCCCCTCTGCGGCACAAAGCTGCGGGGAGAGAAAGAAGAAAACGTATTTCCCAGATTGCAGATGTATGACCATATGTATCGGAAGATCATGCGTATTTTCTTGTTTTTGTCCGTCATTGCCGTGATTGTGTGTCTGGCAGCAAATCGGGTCTTTGTACCGGATCTGTTCTGGTCCATGTTTGTATTGGCTGGTGTGGTTTCTTTCTGGATCAGCCTGTATGCGGCATGGAAAAAGAAACGGAATATCCCCAAAGGCATCTTATGGGAAATGACGGTCATTTCCATTCTTGCAGTGGCATGGGATATGGGAACGGGCTGGCATGGCTGGTCTGTGGACTTTATCCTGCCTATCCTCTGTACCGTGTCCATTGGGATGATGGTGGTCATGGCAAGATTTTTGCGGCTGCAATTACGGGAGTATGTCATTTATATGCTCATGGAAATTGTATACGGTCTGGTGGTGTGGATACTGCTCTTGACCCATGTGATTCAGTTCATTCTGCCGGCGCTGGTCTGCGTGGTTTGCTGTGGTGCTGCATTGGCGGCACTGGTGATTTTCCGGTGGGAACTGTTCCATGAGGAGTTGCAGAAACGACTGCATTTTTGATATACAGGGGATTTTGTCATGCTGAAAAGCAGGGCAATCAAAAAGAATAGTAGATAATCAAGCGGAGTTTGCGCAATGTAAAAGGGTGGCGTCAAACTCCGTTTTTTATTTTGCAGAAAATTTTATGAATTTTTGCTGTAAAAATAAGAAATGATTTTTTGATAGAATAGCAGAGTATTTTTTTGGGAAGATTCCCGAATAGAACAGAAAGGGAGGTCTGCATATGAAAGAACTCGTTGTAACAAAAGCGGCTATCACATCCTATTTGCAGTTTTTGAAGATACAGGAAAAAAGCAAGGGAACTTTGGAAAAGTATCAAAGAGAACTGTTGGATCTAGAAAAATATTTGAAAGGCAAAAAAGTTACAAAAGAAGATTTGTTGGTGTGGAAAGAAGATTTGGAAAAAAGATACAGCCCTGCAGGCGTCAACGGCAGACTGGTGGCTGCCAATGGATTTTTTTCTTATTCTGGCAGGTATGATCTGCGGCTGAAATTATTGAAGATTCAAAAAGAGATCTTTATCAGTGAAGAAAAGGAATTGACCCGTGCAGAATACGGCAGATTGGTACGTACGGCAGAGAAAAAGGGCAAAGAACGGCTTTCTCTGCTGATACAAACCATCTGTTCCACGGGGATACGTGTTTCTGAACTGGAGTTTATCACTGTTGCAGCTGTCAAACGGGGCAGGGCAGAAGTGAATTGTAAAGGAAAGCGGCGCGTGATTTTTTTGCCTGCACGTTTGCAGAAAAAACTCAAAGCTTACGCAGCTAAGAAAGGTATCACAGAAGGCGTTATCTTTGCATCAAAAAGCGGACGACCATTGCACCGGGGAAATATTTGGGCAGAAATGAAAAAACTCTGCAAAGATGCAGAGGTCAGCCCAGAGAAAGTGTTCCCTCACAATCTGCGGCATTTGTTTGCGCGGATATTCTATAGCTTAGACAAAGACATCGCAAAACTGGCAGATATGCTGGGGCACAGCCATATTGAAACCACAAGAATTTATATTATGGAAAGTGGACGAATCCATCGACAGAAACTGGAACGAATGCGACTGGTGTTGTAACAGAATTCCCCTTCTGTCGTAAAAATAAGCTGTACCACATAATGAAATCGAGCGTGATACACTTTAAATATAACACTTTTTACATATGATAGCAAGTGATGACATCAAAATAAAACCGAATCTGACGTTTTTGTAAAAAAAACGTATTTTCGGTTTTGTTTTGATGTTTTTTTTATTTTTGGCAAAAAAAGAAAAATTCCTTTGACCAGTTTGTCTGACATTTTCTGCTTTTCGGTCAAAAAAATATGACAGAAGGGGAATTTCGTTATAACGAGTGAGAAAAATGGAAGAAATCAAGTTTACAGAGGAAACAATTGAAGACTTTTTGCAGGAAAAAATAAAATCTGGCAATAAACCGGAAACCATTGCGGAATATCGCCGGATTTTACAGAAGTTCCAAAAGGAACTTTTGCTGGAGGATGTGCTGCGGGAAAACACCTTGCAGCAGTGGAAAAACACCATGCAGCAAGAGGGAAAGCTGGCAGTGCGTACCATCAACCGCAGGCTGACAGTGGTGAATCAGTATCTGCATTTTATGGGAGAAAGAAATTGGCAGGTATCCTGTATGCCGCTGGGAGATACGGAACAAACCGTTTTACAGCGTGGGGAGTATATTCGTTTGCTGCAGGCGGCAAAACAGCAGAAAAAAGAGCAGCTTTATTTCATCATCAAGTCCATTTGCACATTAGGTCTGCATATTTGGGAACTGCCCCAAATGACAGTGGATTTTGTAAAAACAGGCAGCGGAATTTTCAGCGGCAATGGGCAGGAAAGGAAGGTTGTCATACCACGGTCATTCCAGCGGGAATTGGTGGACTATTGCAAACGCAGCAATATGGAACATGGCGCCATTTTCCGCTCCCAAAGAGGAACAAACATTCATCGCATTACCATCAACGCAGCCATGAAGCAGTTGTGTCAGATGGCAGATGTGGCACCGGAGAAGGTAAATCCTAGATGTCTTTTACGGCTTTATGAACAGACACAAAAACAGCTGCAGGACAACGTGTCCATGCTGCTGCTGCAGTATTATGACAAGCTTTTGGAGGCAGAAGAAATGATGACAGGATGGGAAACCTATGAAGATCCCATATCTGTGGAGGATAAGTCTGCTTCTGGTCAGTGATGTAAGATCAGGAACTGCTGACAAGTTTTATCAAACAGTGTGGTTGGCAGCGCCTATCTTGATAAATGGTTTTCTCGTTAGAAAGGGGAACCCAGTACCAAAGATGACAATCGGCAAGAAGAAACAGGAGGCGACTCAGGAAAATGCGGGAGACGGGATTTTGTCTTCTGTATACACGAAAGGGGCGCTTGTTTTCGTAGAGAGAGGAGGAAAGAAAGGAAAAGAACATATCTGAGCATGTCATCTGCTTGGACAGAACAGTGTTTATGCAAAAGTATTGCGCATAGATGCGGGGTATGGGTGCGGAACCATTGCCGCACCATAAATGAAGGAGGAGTGAGAGAATGAGAAACAAAGTGAAGCGGACGCTGAGCTTCCTGTTGACATTCGTCATGCTGTGCAGCTTGCTGCCAATGACGGCAATGGCGGTGCCAGGGGATGTGACGGCGTCCAAAACAGCAGCGTATAACAAAAAAACTGGTGAAGTCACAATCACCATGACTGTGCAGGGTGAATCCGTGACACAGTCTACAGCTTCCAAAGCGGATGTGGTGCTGGTGGTGGATAACTCCGGCAGTATGGCATCTAGTGTTGGGGAACCTTGTAATACACCGAAAGATCGGTTTGTGAATGCTGGTTTATTTGGAGATGGTTTGATAAAGCGTTGCCCTGAATGCGGCGCAAGATATTGGAATGGTCCACTTTTTGGTTATGTACCTGATATTTGTGAAGGGGAAACTGGCTCTGAACCTAGAATTGATACAGCCCAAAAAGTTGGCAAAGCTTTTGCTGACAGCATTCTTTCTGGCGAAAATGATAACCAAATGGCGGTTATTGGCTTTGCCCACGGAGAAAGCGGCTGGTTTGGCTCCACAGATGCCATTCGCAAAGAACTGGATTTGACAGATAGTGTTACAGATGTCAAAAACACATTGGATGCAATGGTGGCAGATGGCGGCACAGACTATACTTCTGCACTGCAGGAAGCTTATGATATGCTGGCTGGCAGAAGTGAAACAGATCGCCCCGGCTATGTTGTATTCATTTCCGATGGTGCGCCTGGTAAACAGGGCAATTCCATTGGTGACTCTAATTGGGATGGTTCAGGACAGGCGGAAGCAATCAAAGATGCAGGCTATGACTTGTATACCATTGGTATTGCATTGGATGATAAAGCAGATGATTATTTGGAAAGTTTGGCGAGCGATAACCACTATCAGAACGTAACCGGCACAAATTATGCATCTGAATTGGAAGAACTTCTGAAAGAATGGGCAGAAGAAATCAATACAGTGCCTGCTGGTACAGATGCTGTCATGACCGATACCATTAATACAGAAGCTTTCGAGTATGTAGAAGGTAGTGCAGAAGCTAGCACAGGAACGATTTCTGTAGACAATGGTGTTGTAACATGGAATATTGGTGATATTCCAGCAGAAACAGCTACTGCAACATTCAAAGTGAAACCCATTGTAACACCTAAACAGGATACAGAATATTACACAAATACCGACGTTACTTTGACATATAAAGACTCTAACGATCAAGAGCAGACAATTCCAAAGGGACAGATTGGTGAACCTAAGGTTCTCATTCCTGGGACTGAAGCGGAAAAAGTTCTGCTGACCTATAATGCAAATGGTGGTACAGGAGCGCCTGCAAATGAACAGGTAGAAAAAGGTAAAACAGCTACACTGAATAATACAATAAAACCTACTCATGTTCCTAAGGATGGCAGAGATGTTGAATTCAAGGGTTGGAGTGCAGATGAAGCGGTTATCAATCAGGTGTATGAAAAAAATAACGTGTATGAAACAGTGACAACCATTGATATTGCAGAAGAAAATGTAACTGTTTATGCGGTATGGGCTTACGGCGATCCTGTTGACCCTACAACACCAGAAGAAAAACTGCCTGTATTTCTGTATGTACTGAATCAGACAGATGGGGAAACAACAGATGATCCAGCAGATTATTCTTATCTGGCAACTGGCGCGAAAGTAAAAGCAGGCACCAGCATGGAAACTCCTTATACAGGTGAGGATGCGCAGAACCAGATTGAAAACTGGGATCAGTTGAAAGAACTGGGTACCCATGTTGGTTATGCTGAAGTTTCCAGCGCACCTGTAGGAGCAGGAAGCACATGGGAAATGGATGTAGACGGGAATGTCACAGAATTTAGCTTCCAAATCGGTGACGAGACATATACCAATGCGGATTATGATTTCACATGGAAGAAACTCAGTTACATCGACAGAAGTTACAAAGAAAATAACAATGATACAGAATGGAAACCCGCTTTCCATCTGGACGGCGTTCTGACAAAGAAAGAAGATCCCGTTGATCCTGTTGATCCTCCCGAATGGGATCATTCCAAAAATAAAACCGCAACAGAATTCGATAAAGATTTCAACTCCAGAGTAACCCTTTCTCTGCCTTCCGCAGAAAAAGAACTGGTGTCTGATGTGGTATTCGTACTGGATAAATCCAGCTGCAAAAAAGACGTTACAAATAATGCTTTGAAAATGCTGGCGGATTTGGGTGCAAGTGTGAAAAATACAGGCGCAAAAATCAAAGTTGGTGCGGTACAGTTTGCAGGCAGAGCTGTCGTTTCCTGCGGACTGACAGAATTGACAGAGGAAGCTATTGCAGAAGGTGGCGTTATTGAAAAAGGTTTGACAGAACCAAAAATCAGCGATGGTACCAACCTGCAGGCAGGCCTTTTGGAAGCACAGAAAATGCTGGCTGCGGATACGGATGTAGAAGACAGCAGAAAATATGTCATTGTCATCACAGATGGTTTGACCAGACAGTTCTTGGCAGAAGATGGAACACTGATGGCAATTTATAATGGTCTGGATGCAGATGGCGGTCGTGTTTGGGGTTCTCCTTCCGGCTGGTGTGTTGCAAATGGATTTGGAGACGGTGTATACGGAATTCCTGGCGGAGATTGGGACAATTATTATGCAGCAGTGAAAGAAAATGTTGAAAAAGATGGAAATACATATGCACATGATTATGATGCATATGGTTCAACTCCTTCAGGTGAAAATATTCCTGAGCCTTATGTACCCCAGGGAGAAACCAGTTTGACACATGCCCTTTGCTTGGATCGTGCAATCTACGAAGCAGACAAAGTATATTCTGAACTGGAAGCTGCAAACTATCACTGCTATGCGGTATTTGCAGGCACACCTGAAGCTACAAACAATGAATTGGGTAAAGCTTTTGTAGAACATCTGAACGAACATCTGAACGGTGATGATGTTCTGGATTTTGGTGCAATCAAGAATGACATTTACTACCTGTTGGCTGCCGGCTCTCAGGTTGTCGACATCATCGGTCAGGACAATGACTACAACTTTGATGTTGTGAATCTGGAAAATATGACCATCACTGTTGGTGGCGTAGAACTGAAGAAAGAAAAAATGAATCTTGTTGGACTTCCTGAAGGAAGCACTACTTATGGTTTCTTTGAAGGTGAAATCGCAGATGGTCACTACGATTTTGTAGTAACTTATTATCCAGAAGGCGTGGCTGACGCAGACGATGAAAAACGTGAACATTTCGTTTGGGACATCAACGTACCTGTCAGCAACTTTGCCCCTGTACAGTTCTCTTATGATGTACATTTGACAGACCCTCAGACAACAAAAGGCACATACACAGTGGCAACCAATGTGGAAGCCGTTTTGACACCTGTGGATTCCAATGGTACAAAAGGCAAACCTGAAAAATTCCCCGTACCTGAACTGACTTATGAAGTAAAAGGCGGCGGCAGCACAACAGAACACCTGATGACAGTTATCGTAGAAGGCAAAGGTAATGTCGTTGTAAAAGATGTTCAGACTGTTGGTGCAAACGATACAGAAGTTGTAGAAATTCCTTTTGGCGTTGAAAAACAGAAATTCGAAATGGAAGCAGCTGATGGCTGGAAACTGGACAAAGTAGAAGTTACCATTAATGGCAAAACAGAAAATCTGGGTGATGTAGACAAATATGAAATGGATGAAAGCTTGATTGATGGCGCTGTACTGAAAGCTGTCTTTGTGAAAGACAATGATGGTGGTTCCGGTGGCGGCGGCAGTCATAGACCAAACAACAAGCCTGATGAAACACCAGAAGCACTGAACGGTGACGATCACTTCGATTATGTAGTTGGTTATTCCGATGGTCTGGTTCATCCAGAACGCAATATTACTCGTGCAGAAGTGGCATCCATCTTCTTCCGTCTGCTGCAGGATGATGTAAGAGAAAAGAATCTGACAGATCAGAATCCTTTCAACGACGTATTTACAGATGATTGGTTCAATGTCGCTGTATCCACCATGTATGATATGGATATTGTATACGGCAGAGATAACAACAACTTTGATCCCAATGCGTATATCACTCGTGCAGAATTTGCAGCCATTGCAGCACGTTTTGACAGTGAAGGCTACAGCGGTGAAAACCTGTTTACCGACATTGATGGTCACTGGGCAGCAAACCAGATCAATCGTGCAGCTGAAAAAGGCTGGATCAGCGGTTATCCCGACGGCACTTTTGGTCCTGACCGCTACATCACTCGTGCGGAAGCAGTGACAATGATCAACCGCGTGCTGAATCGTCTGCCTGAAAGCGCAGATGCACTGCATGAAGATATGAATGTGTTCCCTGATAACATGGATACAACTGCATGGTACTATCTGGCAATCCAGGAAGCAACCAGCAGCCATGAATACGAAAAAGACAAAGACGGCGTTTATGAAACATGGACAGACGTTCTGCCTGATCGTGACTGGGCACAGTATCTGAAACTGAATTGAGTTTAAACAGCGGCGCGGCATGCCTAGTCGCTCCGTAAGTAAATGAAGATAGCTGGAATTCTTTTGATAGAAAGGGTTCCAGCTATTTTATTTTTCAGAAAAACACTGATAAAAATTTCTGGGAATTTGTTTTCCGGTCGACGCTGCCGTTGGGGGCTGAATGTCAGAAAGGTGCTGAAATAGGTTTTCTGTTTCCTGAAAATGAAGAGATATGTGTTGCAAAAGCGGTTGTTGAGAAATCGTTTTCTTGGTTTCTCAATAGAAATTGCAGCCCATATTTTTTTGTTGTCTGATAAGGATATTGACAGAAAAATAATGAAATGATATGATGTCTTACAAGATTAGTTTTTGCTAACAAAACGGAGGTGGAAAGAAAATGAAAAAAATGGTGTTGGCAGTCTGCTGCTGTGCCGCATTGCTGGGGGGCTGCGGTGACAGATATGAAGCCAAATCGGGACTGACGCCCTACAAAGAGGAGATATTTGCCATGGATACCTTCATGGACATCACTGCTTATGGGGATCATGCAAGCACGGCTGTGGAGGCGGCAAGTGCGGAAATCCAGCGACTGGATGAACTGCTGTCTGTTACTGGGGAAAGCGGCGATGTGTATCAGCTGAACCAGTTGGGACAAAGACAGGTGGAAGCAGACACCCTTGCCGTTATTTCCAGAGCGGCGGAGGTATCCAAGGAAACGGATGGACTTTTTGACTGTACCATTACGCCGGTTATGAAGCTGTGGGGGTTCCGTGATGGTAATTTCCATGTACCGACATCAGAGGAGTTGGCGGAACAGCTGGCAAAAGTGGATGGTTCTAAGGTACATATGGAAGGCAATACGGTAACACTGCTGGATGGCGTCACTGTGGATCTGGGGGCAATCGCTAAGGGTTATACTTCCCAGCGGATTATGGAAATTTATCAGGAAAATGGCGTCACTTCCGGCATTGTTTCTCTGGGGGGAAATGTGCAGACCTTAGGAAGAAAGCCCGATGGCAGCCTTTGGCGGGTGGCTTTGGAAGACCCCAGAAATTCCGAGGATTATTTCGGCATTTTGGATGTGGAAAACAAAGCAGTCATCACTTCCGGCGGATACCAGCGGAATTTTACGGAAAACGGCAAAGTGTATCATCATATCATCGACCCAAGAACCGGTTATCCGGCGGAAAACGGCTTTATTTCCGTGACCATTGTCAGTGAGGATGGTACACTGGCAGATGCCCTTTCGACATCACTTTTTATCATGGGACCGGAAAAAGCGGAGGCGTTCTGGAAAGAACACAAAGACCTGTTTGATGCGGTTATGATGACAGATGATGGAAAAATACTGATGACAAAGGGGTTGCGGGATATGTATACACCCAAAACGGCAGACCCCATGGTCTTATGGACATGAGTATCTGAAAAACGGCAGAAATGCCGTTTTTTTGTTGCGGGGAAAACTGTTGTTGACAAAAAATGTCTGACATGGTATATTGAATTCACTGGTTAGTATATGCTAACTAAAGGGCGGAAATCGTTTTCCCAAACGGGGATACATGGGGAAAACAGCATAGTTTATGTACAAAAGGAGAAGAGGAGTGATACAAACATGGGAAAAGAACACCAGAAAAGAGTCCTTGCGGCATTGATGGCAGCGTCCATCGCCATACCGACACCGGTGCTGGCGGCTTCGCCGGCAGACTTTTCGGATTTCCCAAACAACTGGGCAACCAATGCTTTGTCCTATACGGTTAGCAATGGCTTACTGAGCGGGGACAGCGGAAAGATTCGTGCCAATGACACATTGAAACGGGCAGAAATGGCAGCCATTCTCAATCGTCTTGCCGGTGCAGTGAAAGGGGCTTCACTGACTGGTTATACAGACGTGCCTGCTACGGCTTGGTACTATGAGGATATGGCAAAGGCAGTGCAGATGGGTACATTTGCGGGGGATGGCGGTATGCTGCGGCCGGAAGCGCCTATCACCAGACAGGAAGTTTTTGCGGTGCTGGCGAGATTTTATTGCCTGAATACGTCCAATACCGATGTTTTGCAGCAGTATGCAGACAGCAGTCAGATTGCGCCATGGGCAAGAGATGCTGTGGCAGCTATGGTTCAGGCAGGTTATATCCATGGCAATGAAGGGAAGCTCAGCCCCCTTGCGCCCATTACCAGAGCGGAATTTTCACAGGTGCTTTACCAGTTGGCAGGAAACATCGCTGAAGACGGAAAAACGGCAGATGCCAATCTGGAAGGCAATCTCATTGTACGGAAAGATGATGCCTCTTTGCACAATGTGACCGTCAAAGGGGATTTGGTCATTGCCGACGGCGCACAGCGTGTGAAACTGGATAACGTGAAAGTGGAAGGCAGAATCCTCGTCCGCGGCGGCGCCGATGGCGTGGAATTTTCCAAAACCACTGCTGGAAAAGGGGTTCTGGCAGTGCATCCCACCCAGACCAATTTCACCGCCGCAGACAGTTCTTTGGGAGATATAACTCTTTCCAGTGATACCAAGTTATCCGGCGATTTTGACAAAGTACAGATTTCCAAGCCATTGTCCCTGACCGTGGAAAAGGGGAAAATCAGCGCGGTGCAGGTAGAAACTGGCGCGGAAAACACCAAAATCCAAGTGGAAAAAGATGGAACCGTATCCAAGGTAGAAGCCAAAGCAAAAGGAACCCAAATCAGCGGCGCAGGCAGTGTAGGCGAAGTCCATGCGGGCGGAGACCAAGTACAGGTTTTTACGGAAAATACAAAAGTGATCACTGGGGAAAATGTTTCCGGCGTACAGGCGGGCGGAAAAGAAGTCCAGCCCAAAACCACCGTGACAACAGATGGGAAAGATACGGAAGAAGAACTTCCTGTGAGAAAGAAGAAACATTCCTCCAGCAGTTCCGGCGGTTCCAGCAGTTCCGGCAGTTCCAGCAGTTCTTCCGAAGAAACAAAGAAAGGTGTTCTGGCGGATGGTATATGGTATGGAACAGGTACAGACAGCTTGTATTACCAGGCGAAAGGTCCCGACATTGTCCGCGTTGTTGTGAAAGACGGGCAGGTTACTGCGGCATACAGCGAAAAGCACATTGAGGACGAAAGCTTTGAAAGAGGACAGAATGTACTGAACCATGTAAAGGGCATCCGAAAGGCAGAGGATGTGGACAAGCTGGAAGCGCAGCTTCGCCAGAAAACAGGGGCGGCTTATGACGCGGTATCCGGCGCAACGGAAACAGCCAAAGGCCACTTGAGCGCACTGCGAAATGCTGTCCTCCGTGCGGAAAAATACAGTTCCGATCAGGTGAAACAGAATGTTCAGTGGTTCGATTTTGAGAAAAAGCCCAAGGCTAACATGAACTTTGGTGAAAAGCTGGATCTGACCGGTACTGTGCTGAAAGTGCATCTTGCGGATGGACAGACAAAATCCGTACCCTTTGACAAGATTTCTGAATATGGCATTACCACCAATATTGAAAATGGTACGGTCATTACGAAAGATACACCGGGTGTCAACCAGCATGGTGCCTTGCAGGTGCAATTCCGCCAGAATGATGGCTTGATTGTGATGCCTGCCAAAGTGGTGGTATCCAAAAAGACCATGAGAAAAGTGCCCACCCATCTGTTGATTACATTTGCCGATGGCAAAACACAGAAGATGGAGCTGGATGAAAACCAATGGGATTACAGCATCAAAGCTGAAGGCAAGATCAAGGATATCAAGGTTTATGACAATGACCGCCTGCTGACAGAGGCTGTTTATCAGGAGGAATATAACGACTGGGAAGCGTTCCTTGGGGAAGTTTCTCCCGGTGAAGGCTTTACAGGATGGAAATACAATACTTACTATATTTCCATGGACAACCAGACAGACGATTCTGCCGTGGCATCCTTTACGCTGGATACAGAACTGCTCCAGACCGTATATGGTGTGGGATACAAGCTGGATCTGAGTCTGCTGAATATCAATCTGGTAACGGAAAAAGGCAGCAAACAGCGGAAAGTAGGCTGGGATGCCTGCAAAGCAAAAGGCTTTACAGCAGAACCCGATCAGGATTATATCTTCACCAAAGAAGATGCCCAGAAGGGAACAAAGACCATCCAGATTAAGAATAATGGTGTGACACAGTCCTTGGATGTGCAGGTCATTGATTACGAAAAACAGATTCCTGCAAAAATCGAGTTGTCCTCTAAAACAGGAGAACCCATCCAGACAATCACCATTCCCGGTGAAAAATGGAAAAATGCCCATGGTATGTATTCCCTCTACAATGTGAAAATGCCGGAAACATATCAGAAATGGGAAAAAGACACCTTCACTATCAAGGTATATAATGCCACAGGGGAAGCCCTTTCTGATTACACAGTGGAAAAAGCCATTGACGGCAAAGCATTGGAAATCGCATTCCCTCACTACACAGAATACGATTCCTATGGCGGTTATGTACGTCTGCTCTTTGATTTCTCAGATAAGACAGAGCCGGCACAGCCAGAAGGGGAAATCGCTGACGGCGAATGGTACGGTACAGCCACATGGGGACGCTATTACCCTGACAGAGGCCCCAACGTGGTGAAAGTGACAGTAAAAGACGGCGTAATCACTGATGCGGAATCCATCAAGTATACAGACGATACCCGTTACGCAGGCGGGAAAAATATCCTGAAAAAAGCCGTAGGTCTGTCTGATTTGTCCAGTCTTTCCAAAGCACTGACAGAGAAAAAAGGCGATGCTTTTGACGCGGTCAGCGGTGCCACGGAAACGGCAAAAGGCCATCTCAGCGCCATGGAAAACGCTTTGGCAAAGGCAAAACAGTATGGATTGGATCAGAAAGACCAGCAGATCGCATGGATGGAATTTAAGGTAAAACCTGCCTTGACTGCGAAATTTAACATGCCTCTGGATCTGAGTCAGATAGAATTGACACTGCATATGACAGATGGCAAGGAGAAAACAGTACCTTTCAACCAGCTGCAGGAATACGGCATCGTTACAAATTATCAAAACGGCGATACAATCACCAAGCAGACAGAAGGCATGAAAAACGGCACATTGCTGGTGAAATTCACCCATGAACTTTCTCAAACCACCATCCCTGTAAGAATTGCTTTCTTTGATGAAGTGAAACAGAAATCTCCTACACATATTCTGGTGACCATGCAGGACGATAGAACCCAGAAGATTCAGCTGGAGGGAAATGAATTCCGTTATCGTCTGGAAACAGAAGGTTCTATCAAAGCCATGGCCATTTATGACAATGATAAGAAACTGGCAGACGGCGTTTTTGAAGATGGCTATAATTCCTGGAAATTTGCATTGAAAGGCGTTGATGCCGGAGATGACTATACAGGCTGGAAATTCGAAAATTATTTTGTAGACCTGGATACATCTGCTGATACATCCGCCGTGGCATCCTTTACACTGGATACCAGCCTGGTGCCCAAGCAGTATGCCGTTGGGGAAGCTTTCCAGCTGGATAACCTGAATATTTCTCTGAAAACAGAAAAAGGCAGTTCCCAGCGCCTGAACGGATGGGCGGAATGCCGCAACAGAGGTTTTGCCGCGTCCATGGAAAATGGTCATATCTTTACAGCGAAAGAGGCGGGCAAACAGACCATTACCATTTCTGTGGGAGAGCACCAGCAGACATTCCAGGTGGAAGTGAAAGATTACGCTTCCCAGATTCCTGCGAAAGTGGAACTTTATGACAGCGCAAAGGATACATTGCTCCAGACCATCACCGTAGAAAATCGGGAATGGAAAACAGAAAAGGGCTGTGTCACCAAAAAAGGAATTGAACTGCCGGATACATACAAAGGCTGGAAGAGCGATACATTCAAAGTCAAAGTATATAACAGCGAAAATGAGCTTATCCAAGACGAAGTCTACAAAGTAGGATTGGATTATTATAAAGAAGCTTTGGAAATCGACTTCCCCAATTACAAAGAATATTATGGGAAGGGCGGCTATCTGAAGATGTATTTCTCCTTCCAGAAAACAACGGAAGGACCTACCGAAGAACCCAATGCTACCGCAGAAGGCAGTGCGAAAGTGGGCGAGTTTGGCTATGATGCCAAGGTGACTGTGATTTATAACAAAAAGACGAAAGAAATCGTATCTGTCACAGACAATGGCACAGAAGCAGGCGGAAGCGATTCCTTCTGGCAGAAAGCCGCGGCAATGTTTGAGAAATTCAAAGGGAAAACCGCAAAGGATATTGACGGCATTGACGCTGTAGCCAGTGCCACCGTTTCCAGTGAAGCCATCAAAGGCGCTGTGAAAGAAGCCCTTTCTTCCAAGTCCGGCGAAGTCAGCGAACCCAAAGTAACAGCGGCAGACCTGAGAACCAATCTACTGTTCGCGGCAACAGAAAATGCCCTGCTGAACATTTCCGCACCGGAAGGAGCAGATGTTTTTTATACCACAGACGGCAGCGACCCAAAGGGGGACGATGCCTCTAAAAAAAACTGAACCAGCCGACACTGCCTTTGAATGGGAATGGGAATGATGCCGATGAAACCATTTCTTTGAAGCTGGCAGCCCAGAAAGATGGAAAATGGTCAAAAGTTCTGGAAATCCCTTTGACTTTCGTGAAGATTCCCCCTCTGGATACAGGTACAAAGGTATACACAGGGCAGGCGGAGTGCAAAGGCAATGAAGGCAAGCCCTATACCGTAAAGGTGCGCGTGACTACGGTAAATGGCAGGATTGCTCTGCTGGAAGACAACGGCACAGAGATTCCCGGCACCATTGACGAATCTTTCTGGCTGGGCGGCGATGTCATGGGTGCAAGCGGCATGCCGGAAAAACTGAAAGGAAAGACTTTGGAGGAAGTGCTGAAGGCACGCACCACACCTTCTGAGAAGGAAGAAGAAAAGGTGGATGCCATCAGCGGCGCGACTCTGTCCAGTGATGCGGTAAAATATGCCGTCATCGATGCACTGCGCAGCAAGCCTATACGGGAAGGCACGGGAGAAATTGCGCCGCCCACTTTCCAGAGCACCAGACAGGTGGCACCCAATGGAAAAATCAATTCTATTTTTGTTACCATGAAAGCGCCGGAAGGGGCAGTCATCCACTATACCATAGACGGCAGTGAGCCTACGGAAGAAAGCCCTACACCTTCCAAAGACCCTATTTTCCATGAGGATTCCGGCGCGGAATTGAAGGCGGAAAATGAAACATATGCTGACGGCAGAGTGATTTTGCTGAAAGCGGCAGCCTTTCAGGATGGAAAACGCTCGGAAACAGTGACAGCCAGATATGTTTTTGCCAATCCAAATCCCAAACATTCCTATGAACTGGGGCAGTTCAGCGGAAAGGCAGACGGCATCACCGCAAGAGTGGAGTTTGAAAGCCCCAATTTTGACCAGAAATATTATCTGACCAAAATCCGTCTGGATGATGCCAGCGAAAAAGCATACGCAGCCTTTTTGCCGGAACTGTTCAGCCAGATTTATCTGAAACAGGGCGTGGAAGGCGTGACACCAATTTCCGGTCACGAGGAAGAAAGCCGAAAAGTCCTTGCTGCTGTTCAGGCGGCATTGCAGGAGGGTTCTGTGGCAGCGGAACCAGTCATTACGGTGACACCAAAGCAGGGTAATTACGGAAATGATGAAAAAGTGACTGTGGAAATCGCATGCGCCACCGACGGTGCGGAAATCTACTATGTGGTAGAAAACAGCAACGACCTGACCAACGGAAAACTGTCTGACTTTGAAAAACATAAAGCCCTCTATGAAAAACCCCTGACATTGACCGTGGAGAATCCCAAAGGCGGTACACTGTATATCCGTGCGGCGGCAAAGGTGGGAGAAAAGAATTGGTCTCCTACAGCAAGAAAAGATTTGACTTTCGTGAAAGCAGTGGGAACAGAAGCCTTTGAAGTCAATGGCAGCAAATATGGCACATGGAAAGAAGCTGTCAGTGCCCTTGAGGAAGCAGGCAGCGGAGAAATCATTCTGGGGGATGATGTGGAATTACAGGAAAAAGACGCCTTCCCTTCCGTTTCCTGCACCATCCGTTCCGGGAATGAGCGCAAGTGCAAAATCAAAGGCGGCGTCATGGAAGCAAGGGCAGATATTACATTTGAGAATGTTGTGTACGATGTGAATCGTATTTATGGCAATGGGCATTCTGTTACCATTGGCGCAGATGTGGAAACACCGTTCAGCTTCACAAAACGTGCTATTTTTGCGGGAACTGCACATGACGCAGAGGAGAAAGAAATCACGGCAAACCCTGTGCTTTCTGTGGAAAGCGGCAAGTTTGCCCTCTATGGCAGCGGCAGCAGCGGCACCACCCTCAAGGGTAATGTGGAAATCAAGGTCAAAGGCACAGCAGACGTGGAAGTTGCCGGTGCATATATGAATAGTACCGTAAATGGAAAAGTGACGGTTTCTGTGGAAGATGAGGCGGTGCTTTCCGAGTTTCTGGGTGAATTGAGCAAAGGCAGCGTGAAAGAATTGGAACTGGTGATGACAGGCAGCCCAAAACTGGATGGACGCACCTTCCGGGGCACTGTTAACGGCACACCCAAAGGCACGCTGGATTTACGGCAGGCATCCCTGTCACCGGAGCAAGTAGAGAAATTTAAGGACTTTGCCGAAGTTCTGAAAACAGATAGTCCGGCGGCAGAAGAAACGCTGACAAAGCCAGTCGAGGAAACGATGGAGAAAGAGAAGGAAAAAGCGGCAGAAGAAGCGGCTGTCATTGCAAAAATGATTGCCGAAGCCGTTTCTGACTTTTCTGATCCGGGAGAAAGCGACCTCCTGTAAATAAAAGAGAAGGAAGTAAATTTGCAGATATAGAAAGAAAACCCGAAAAAGGGACATCTTCATAAGAAAACAAAGAAAGCTGAAATCCTTATTATTATATAGAGATTTCAGCTTTCTTATTTTTATAAAATTTTGAGGGTAAGTTGCTTTTTACAGGTGTTTTTCTTTTTGGGGACTTTGATGATGGAGTTCGGAACGAATATTTTGTGCATAATATTACCAATTGACGGGACGGATTTTATAGGAAAAACAAGAAGGATTGTTTGATATTGTTTTGAAAAAACAGTTAAAGATTTAACTGAATAGATATTATGAAGAATTAAAATAGAGTTGTTTCTTGTTTTTTTTAGTGGGATGTTATATGGAAAATATAGAAAACTTGTTGGAAAGCAGGAGGAAGGAATAAATGCAGAAAAATTTTTATGTATGCATATTGATTTTTGTACGAATCGTGATGAAATAAAACCGAAAGTATGTACCATACGGAATTGATGAAATTTGCGGGGCAAATTGATAGAGGTTCTGTATAGAATTTTTATGCGTAAAATATGCATAATAACACTTAGGAGGGGGCGAATTGAGAAAAAACGCAAAGAAGGCAACCAAAAGAACATGCTCTATGGCGTTGGCTGCAGTTCTGGCTTTTGCACCTGTGACAGTATTTGGTGCAACAGACACAGCAAATCATTGGGCAAATGCAGTGATCTCTGATTGGGAAAGCAAAGGTCTGATCAAAGGCTATGAAGACGGCACATTTAAGCCGGACAATAGTGTTAGCCGTGCAGAATTTGTTACCATGATGAATAACGTGCTGAAAAACGATGCAGAAGGCACTGTTAGCTTTACAGACGTGAAAGAAACCGATTGGTTCTATCAGGCAGTGGCTGCAGCAGTGAATGTAGGATACTGCAATGGCTATGAAGACGGTACTTTCAAACCCAGCGCAACCATCAGCAGAGCGGAAGCAGCTGTGATGATCGCAAATGCTATGGGTCTGGAACAGGATGCTGCAGGTGCGGAAGGATTTAGCGATGAAATTCCCGTATGGGCAGTGGGCAGTGTAGGCGCTGTTGTAAAAGCAGGCTATATGAGCGGTTACCCTGATGGTACTTTTGGTGCAGCCAAATCCATTACAAGAGCAGAAGCTGTGTCATCTTTGAATCGTATACTGACACAGAATGATGAAACAGTAGCAGCAACAGAAGTTGTGCTGACAGAAAAAGAAGCTGTTCTGGAAGATCAGGTTGTAGCAGGTAATGTGGTCATTGACAGCACAGTAGAAAAAGCAACGCTGCGGGATGTGGAAATTCAGGGTGACCTGGTGATCCGCTGCGCAGAAGATGACAAAGTTGTTTTGGATAATGTGACTGTAAAAGGTCGTATCATTATTGAAAAAACAGGCGTAGAAGTTTCTTTCTCCGGTAAAACAGATGTGAAAGAAGTGCAGGTAGGCGCAGTATGTGAATTGACAGCAGATGACTTTGAAGGCAGCATTGATACTGTTCGCATCACAAAAGAAGTTGCTGAAAAAGGTGACGTTGTCATTGACGTACCTGTTGATGAAGTGATCGTAGAAAAGAAAGCTTCTGTAAAAGTAAAAGAAAATGTAGATACCATCCAGATTGCTGAAGATGCTGAAGGCTCTGAACTGGATATTGCCAAAGATGTTGTTGTGGATCTGGTAAAAGCAGACGGCAAAGTGGAAATTTCCGGTGATGGTACTGTTAAGAAACTGGAAGCAAATGCAGATGGCATTACATATCACAGAGATGTAACCATTAATAAGACAGAAGTAGCGTCTGGTGTAGAAGTGCCTACAGTTGTTGACGATTATGTAAGCGGTGGCGGCGGAAGCAGTTCTGTTACGAAATATACTGTAACTTTCATGGATGGGGAAACCACAGTAGATAGCCAGAGAGTACGCAGAGGCAGTACCGTAAGCAAACCCACAGCTCCCACAAAAGAAGGCTATACTTTTGTAGGCTGGTTCGATGGTGATACACAGTTTGATTTTACAACACCTATTCGCAGCAGTTTGACACTGAAAGCAAAATGGGTGTCTAATCCTCAAGATGGCGATGTGACAGCGTATGTAGATGGAAAAGGGTATGCTTCTTTGGCAGATGCTTTGAGCGATGGAGAACTGGCAGAAGGCGCTACCATCGTATTGCTGGAAGATCAGGAAGCAAGTGTACTGTTCAACATTACCAAAGATGTTACCATTGATGGGAATGGAAATAAGATTACAGCAGATGAAGGCATGACCAATAGCCATTTGATGCAGGCATTCGGTGCAAGTGTGACATTGAAAAATGTGACTTTAGACTGTGCAGGAGTAGCAAAAGGTCTGCATATCTACAATAACAATCAGTCTGGTGGAGAAAATGATGTTGTGACATTGGAAAATGTAACAATCTTGAACAGTGCCGGAAGCGGTATGACTGTAAATGGTGCGAAGGTAAATGCCACCAATCTGACCATAGAAGGCAGTGCTTGGGAACAGAGTATTGATGTATCTAAGGGCGGCAATGTTACGACACCTTCTCAGTTGACTCTGGACAGCGCAGATGGTCTGAAAGATACTTTCGCGATTGTTGAGGATGGCGATACAACTGCAACTGTCAACATTGGCGGAAAAGAAAATTGTGGTGCAGTGGCTACTGCTATGGAGGACAGTAATGGCAATTCTTATCTGAAATATCAGTACAATACCTTTGCAAAAACAGGTGAGGATTATATGGCTCCTGCGGCTGTAGATGGTTCTTTGGAATATGTTCTGAGCTTGGCTCCCGCTGGTGCAAATATCCGTTTGACAGCAGGGGAATATGACGCACCGAATGTAAATGGTACTAGCGCATTTGCATTGGCGCACCCTGTAAGCCTGCTGGGTGCTGGTGAAGATGAAACCATTATCAATGGACATATTTTCATCAATTTCAATGGCAATGGACAGGATTATCCTGATGGTACAAAATACCCTGTAACATTCTCCGACTTTACATTGCAGGATGACAATGCAGATGCACAGGTGGCAATCAACACAGGTGGTGTGAATTATGTTCGTGAACACTATACATTCACCATTGAAAATGTTACCATGAAAGACTACCTCTTTGGTGTGCAGCTGGCTTCTGGCTACCAGAATAACCAGATGACATTGAATAATGTCAACTTTGAAAATATCTGGTGTGCAGCTTCTGTACAGGAAACAAATGAATTGGCTATGAATGACTGCACATTTACAAATGTTACTTATCAGTTGCAGAAATTCTACCCTAACTATTATTATCCCACATTTGGAGATGAAACAACAAAAGTAGACGGTACTACAGTTAGTGTGCCTGGTATGGATGATTGGAAAAACACAGAAGCATCCTATACAGACGCTAGCGGCAATAAAGTAACTGGTACCTTTGAAGATGCAGTGGCAAAGGCACAGGCAGGTTCTACTGTAACATTGGTGAAAGATGTTACATTGGATAGTGCCCTTACAAGCTTTGCGGATAAGCTGACCATCGAAGGCGCAGGCAAGACCGTAACAACAACAGCAAATTATGGTATCAATGTACCGACAAATGTGACTTCCCTGACAATCAATAATCTGAATCTGGAGAAAGCAGAGAAAACAGGTACAGCAATCAAAGTTCCTAGTGCAAATGAAAATTTCACTTTAACTTTGAATGGTTGTCAATTCGATGGTTTTGAATTTGGCATTTATCGTGATCTGCCTAAGAATACAACTGCTGCGGGGACCATGAATCTGACAGGCTGCACATTTGAAAATGCAGATCAGAAAGCCATCTATGTAGAAGCATTGACAAATTCTACAATTCAGGGTTGTCAGTTCATCAACTGTGGTACCAAAGAAGATGGTGCACATTCCATGTCCTCTGCAGTTGATATCAACTTGAAATATGGTGATTATGAAAATATTAGCATCCAGGATTGCAAATTTGAAGGCAATGGCGCAGGGCTTGGCGGCGCCCTGTTGATCAAAGCAAGAGATGACGGCAGCTATGCTGATGAATCTGCAACATTGACAGGTGTAACCATCACCGGATGCACATTTACCGATAACAATAGAGATATTGTATTTGGGGAACCTATGAAAAATAATGCAGGTCCTACAGATGTTATGATTGATGATGTAACTGTAGAACCCAGCACAACCACTTTGCCTGGCAAACAGAACATCAATGGTGCGGAAGTTCTGGACTATCGAGTAGCAGATGGCAACGCAGGCATTTCCTTTGCAGGTAGCACCACAGGTGTAGTGGTAGATAATGCAAACGACTTCGATCTGACATTTGATGAAGAGACTTTTGGTGAAGCTGTGACAGATTTCTTCTGTGCAGACTGTGTAGCAAATCCTGGTACAAACCATGCAGACCATGAAACTTTTGCAACTGTAAAAGCAGATGGTTCTCTGGAAATGGTACAGGCTGATGATGGTCGTATGCCTTATTTCCAGATGGACAATGTAGATCTGGAAAACAATACTTATACCATTTCCTATGATCTGAATGTAGCATATGATGATGAGGCGGATGGTGTACTGAGTGTGAACACAGGCAATACTGGTTGGGGCGCAGATGCCCATTTCGTTCTGAAACAGGGCGAAGGTCTGTATAATTTCTCTGGAAATACATTGTTAAGTGATGCAGATGTATTTAAAAATGACGGTACTTTCAGTGTAGTGGTAACTTATACATTGGATGGAGATACACCTAAAACAACATTGACCATTGAACCAAAGAATAATGCAGAAGACAGTCTGAAATTTACTATCGAAGGTAAAGGTGGCAGCAATAAAAAAGCTATCTACTGGTGCGGATATACTTATAAAAATGTATCTGCAAGTGTAGCAGACTTTACATTGACATGTAAATAAATTGAATGCTATGAAAAACTGCGCAAAGCAGTTCTAACATTGGCATAAGATGATGTCGAACCCCCAGACAGGTACGAGAAAATTACCCTGCCTGGGGGTTGTTTTTTACGGAAAAATCTCCATCTGCGGAAAGAAATCGTATTTTTACATAAATGTGCGTCCTTTGGTTCATAATAACTCTGAACAACCGACCGACGGAGGTTGGACACAGAGGAGGACAAACAACATGAGAGCAACTGGCATTGTCAGAAGAATCGATGACTTGGGAAGAGTAGTGATTCCAAAGGAAATCCGCCGCACACTGCGTATCCGGGAAGGCGACCCGTCACAGATAATATTGTCAGAATACGAAAGATTCGGATTTGCCATGCTTCGGCTGGAGGAGAGATGGCTGGGAAGATGAATACATAGGGCTAAGATTATAAAACTAAGGCAGAGATTTCTATGCGGAAATCTCTGCCTTAGTTTATTTCTCATGGAAAATGAAAAGGAACGAGGATATTATTTATGGGATTTCATCTTGAAGCCGATGGTCAGGACGGATATACTGAAAGAAAAGATGTTCATAAATGAAAACAATGGAACAGGAAAAACCAGAAGCAAATGTGTACGGTAGGAATTGTAATATGGCGAGAAGGGAGAAAAATATGGATATTCTCAATCAGCAGGTTTCTCATAAAAAGTTTGGGGTAGGTACAGTGGTGGAACAAACAGAAGATGCTATTTTTGTAAAATTTGCAAATGTGGATAAGCAATTCCAATATCCAAGCACATTTCAGAAATTTCTTGCCTTAAATGATAAAATACTACAGGAGGAAGTTTTGAAAGAAGCGAAACAAAAGGAACAGGAAAAAGAACAGCAAAAAGCTGAAATCAGAAGGGATATCTTGCTAAATCGAACTTCGGAAATCCCTCAAGACTCACAAGACCGTCCCAATGTCGTGTTTAAGTGTAATTATTGCGATGGTGGGAAATCGGATACGCTGATGGGCTTTCATGGTGTTTGTTCAGATAGTATAATTCAATATAATATTAAAGTGGAAAAAAGAACATGGTGTTCTTCTCCAGATTGCGCATGTTTGGCGTATCTTCAAGGGGAAATTTCAAGATATGCTTTGGAATCCCAGATGGATTATGGTGGCTTTGTATGTTATGAAAGCCAGATGCTGCGAGAATGGAAAGCAATGGCAGGTGTTGTGCAGAAAGGAGAACGAAAAGGAGCGGCGATGCGTTTAGCGCAGGTGCAGGCAAACAGCTTGTGTATTTTAACAACACGGGAACCTTATACGGAAGAAGAAGAACGGCTGATATTTGCAGTATTTTTGGTGGATCGTGCTTATGATGGAGATAGCTTAGACGAAGGATTTGTTTCTACACAATCTCGTTTTAAGCTGGCACTATCTCCCCAAGAGGCGAAGAAGATGCCGTTCTGGAAGTATCATGCCAACAAAAGTAAAGTAGAGAAAGCCTTTTGGGGTTCTGGTCTGCATCGTTACATAACAAATACAGAAGCGGTTCAGATTCTTTCGGATATTGCCGCATTGAAGAAAGGAACTGAAGATGAAGCATTGGCACAAGAATTTTTAGATGTTTTCTGTAAAGTGGTCAATACATCTGTGGAAGAAGCAGGCAGACCAGAAGGAGTTTTGATGAAAAGGAATGTTCGAGTGTAAAAGAAGAATAGAATCATAAAAGAGTCCTCCATACACACATTTTGGTTGTGATGGAGGACTCTTTTTGCAGATAAAACAGAGTCATAGGAACTTACTGAAGTAAGTTGATATATTGTTTATATTTGATTTATCTTACGAATTTCCTCTACAGCATACAACGGTAGATTGATGAGCCAATCCTCTTTTTTATAGTCTGCCATAGAAGTGCGGACAGCAATTTCCGGCTGGAATTTTTCACAGTATGTTTTCAAACTCTTGGCTTTTAAGTTAATTTCCGCTTTGACTTCCACAGGAATGATCTGTTCGCCGTTGTCTATGACAAAATCCACCTCACAGGAGCCTCGGTCATTGGTATAGTAATAAATGCCTAAGTCCTCGATGGTTTTTAACTGCTGGCAGACATACTGTTCTGTCAGAGCACCTTTGAATTCTACAAATAAATCATTCCCTTCCAGTAGGGTGCGCTGACGCAGACCGGTCATGCAGCCCAGAAGCCCTACGTCCACAAGAAAGAGCTTAAAGGCTTTCAAGTCTTCATAGGCTTTTAGAGGAATGCCTGCGGCGTTGATGCGACCGATTTTATGGACGAGCCCACAGTCGCAGAGCCACATAATAGCTGTTTCAAAATCTTTTGCCCGTCCGCCTTCCCGCACAAGTCCGTAGAGGAATTTTTTATTTTCTTTGGCAAGCTGAGAAGGAATGCTGTTCCACACCATGCGGATTTTTGGCACAATTTCAATGGGGGCGTGTTTGGAAAAATCCTGTTCATAAGCTGTCAGAATGCGCTTTTGAATGTTGCGTACCTCGTTGAAGTCTTTTTCTTCTGCGAAACTTTCCGCGGCTTCTGGCATACCCCCCACAAAATAATATTGCTTCAAAGCGTCAATATATTTTTGTTTGAAGGAGGTAATCATGGAAAAATCCCGCTGTTCCAGAAGTCTGGCGAATTGTTCTCCTTCTGTTGCTATTAAAAATTCTTTGAAAGACAAAGGATACAGGTGAAGAAAATCTACTTTGCCCACAGGAAAAGAAGTACCGCCATGGAGGGCAATCCCCAGCAGAGAACCGGCACAGACAATGTGGTATTGTGGTGCGTTTTCATAGAAATATTTCAGAGAAGATAGTGCCCTAGGCACTTCCTGCACTTCGTCAAAAATCAGAAGGGTGTTGTTCGGGTCAATTTTTCTGCCCACATATAGTTCAATGCCCATAATCAGCCGCTCGGTATTCAAGTCGGAAGCAAAAAGTTCTGTCATGATGGAATTGGAGTCAAAGTTGATATATACAGTATCAGCATAGGCTTTGTTGCCAAATTCTTTCATGAGCCAGGTTTTGCCTACCTGCCTTGCTCCTTCGATGATTAAGGGTTTTCGACGTTTGTTTTCTTTCCATCGGTATAGTTTTTCCATAGCAGTGCGGTACATGGAAACACCTCCTTATTGTGATATAAAGATAGTATACCGAAATATAACAAAAATTACAACGAAAAAAAGTAATAATAAACATTTATTACAATGTAAAAATGAATTCGGGGTATTGTAATGCATATAACAAATTTTTAAATTTAAAATTTGATATTAGATACAAAGACATATACATATTAAAAATTTGAATTATGACTAAATTATAACTGTATTTCTATTATTGACTATTATAAATAAAAGAGTAAATTTATTGCTTATATTGATAAATCTTGATATAATTGTTCTATGTTATAGAACATAGAACAATTTATGAAAGGAGGTGCCGATTTGCCAAACAAAGTGGCTGTAGATCAACGAGTTAAGGACATGATAATTGAACTTGGTTCGTTGATTCGTGATTGCCGTGGAACGCTCAGCCAATCCCAATTAGCCAAAAGGGTTGGACTGCCCCGTTCCAACATGAAATACATAGAGGATGGCGTTAATGCCCCGACAGCGGAGGTCTATGACAAGCTGATTAAGGAGCTAAAACCGGATTTGCAGGCACGCCGGCGTATGGATCGCCTGTATATGGCAATTCGGAAAGTGCCTCCGCCGGATATTTGCCGAACTATCGCACAAAACAAGGATTTGGTAGATGCAATGCGGAAGTTGGAAGGTTGTAATCTAACTCCCGACCAGATTGAAAGTGTTGCCACATTGTTTGCGTCTTTTCAAGAGAATAGAGAAGGAGAACCCATAAAATGAGAGATAAGTATTTTTACGAAGTTATGTTTGATGATACGTCCATTGACGTAAGCAAAGAAGTGGGATTGGTCTGGTCCATTGCCAACTCGCTCCGCGGTGCTTATACCTCGGACAAATATAAGGACGTTATTATCCCCATGGTCATCATCCGCCGGTTTGAGTGCGCTCTGGAGACCACCAAAGATGCAGTTGTGGCAAAGTACAAGCAGAACCCCAACCTCCCTGCTGCGCTCCTTTGCCAGGTTTCTAAATACCCCTTTTACAATACCAGTGAATTTACCCTTAAACGCCTTCTGGATGACAGCGACAATATTGCAGCCAACCTTAAGTCCTATATTGAAGGTTTTTCCGCCAATATACAGATGATTTTGGAAAAACTGCTGAAATTCAGCACCCAGATCGACAAAATGGATAAGAGCAACCGCCTTTACAGCGTGGTGAAAAAGTTCTCTGAACTGGATTTGTACCCTGCCCATGTCGACAGCATGAAGATGGGCTACATTTTCGAGGATATTATCCGACGATTTTCTGAAAACGCAGAGGCCGGTGATCATTACACGCCCCGTGAAGTAATTCGTCTGATGGTCAATGTGTTGTTGGCAGAGGGCTGCAACGACCTGCTGACTGATGAGGGTAAAATTGCCACCGTACTGGACGCTGCCTGTGGTTCGGGCGGTATGCTGTCCACTACCTATGATTTCCTGCGCCGCAAAAATCCCTATGTGGATGTGCGCTTGTTTGGACAGGAAATCAACCCCGAATCCTACGCCATTTGTCTGGCAGATATGCTCATCAAAGACCAGGATGTGAAAAACATCAAGGGTGATGAAGAAGCCAACACCCTGAAAACGGATTGCTTCCCAGATCAAAAGATGCGGCTGGTGATTATGAATCCCCCGTTTGGTACACCTTGGGGCGGCAAAGATGCACCAGAAGGACAAGAGAAGAAAGTCCGTGAGGAAAACAAGAAGGGCGGACGGTTTGAGCACGGTCTTCCCGGAACCGGTGACGCCCAGTTGCTGTTTATGCAGCATGCCATCAATAAGCTGGACGAGAAAAACGGGCGTGCAGCAATCATTACCAATGGTTCTCCTCTTTTCTCTGGAGGAACCACCAGTGGTGAAAGCCAGATTCGGCGCTGGATGCTGGAGAAAGATTTAATTGAAGCCATTATTGCCCTGCCTACCCAGCTTTTCTATAACACCGACATCGGTATTTATATCTTTATTCTGTCCCGCAATAAGCGCCCTGACCGCCGTGGAAAGGTGCAGCTCATCAATGCTGTGGATATGTGGAAGCCCCTGCGCAAGTCTTTGGGCAAAAAACGCCGTGAAATTGACCGGGATAGCATGAAGAAAATCACCGAGCTGTACTCCAACTTTGAAGAAAACCAGTATTGCAAGATTTTCCCCAACGAGGAGTTCATGTATAAGGAGTATGCGGTTTATCAGCCGTTGCAGCGCCGGGGTGTGCTGGATGCGGAAAGCATCAAGCGGCTGCGGACCAGCAGCTACTTCACCAGTAACTCTAACATATACAATGAGATGGATTTTGAACAGTTGAAAGAGATGAACCCCCGCAGTGCTGCCGACGAGAAGAAGTACCAGAAATATCTGGCAGGGCAGCAGTTTGTGACAGATGTATTGAACATTTTGGAAACCAACCGCTCTGACCGTGTATTTATGGATTACGACGAGTTTGAAAAGCACCTGAAATCCCTGTTGGGTAAGGTTGAAGGGATGTCTGCCAGCCGTTTAACGGGCATTGCTATGGTACTGGCGGTGATGGATAAAACCGCCGTGGTACAGAAAGATCGCAAAGGTGAAATTATCAAGGATACCACCACCAAGGACACCGAGATCATCAAGCTCACCCAGGACCCAGAAAAATATTTTGAGGCGGAAGTATATCCCCATGTACCGGATGCCATCTGGACCTATGAATTTGACCCAGAGAAAAAGGAAAGTGCTACCAATAAAGAAAAACTGGGCGCAGAGTTCCCGTTTACCCGATTCTTTTACGAGTACAAGGAGCCGGAAAAGGCAGATGATCTGCTGGCCCAGTTTATGGAACTGGAAAAATCCCTCTCCGAAAAAATTGCAGCCTTGCAGGAAAGCGAGGGAGTGTAATGGCAGAGCAAATGAAGCCCAGTGGGGTTGAGTGGATTAAGGATATTCCATCGTCCTGGGAGATCAATAAGGTCAAATATTTGGCAACGGAACCTGGAACTTTGTTTCTCGATGGTGACTGGATAGAAAGCGATGTTATAGAAGAAAGTGGGATTCGTTATCTAACTACCGGAAACGTTGGCGCTGGATTTTATAAGGAGCAAGGGAGCGGATACATTTCCGAAAAGACTTTCTCAGAATTACATTGCTTGAATGTGTACCCGGGTGATTTGATGATTTCACGGCTTAATGAGCCGATTGGAAGAGCTTGCATTATTCCGGATACTGAATCCCGTTATGTTGTGGCTGTTGATAATGTTATTTTGCGTCCAAATGCCAACTATAATAAAAAGTTTATTATGTATGGGATGAATGCTGATGGATACGCTGAACACGCCAATATGATTGCCCGTGGTGCAACAATGTCGAGAATCAGTCGAAGCCAACTGGGACAGTTTTGGCTTGCTTTTCCAAATATTGAAGAACAACAGGCTATCGCCGATTTTCTCGATAAAGAATGTGTCCGGATTGACAGCATTGCCGCAGATTTGGAAAAGCAGATTGAACTTTTGCAGCGATATAAAAAATCCCTGATTACCGAAACGGTAACCAAGGGACTGGATAAGTCTATGCCAATGAAAGATAGTGGGGTTGAATGGATTGGGAAAATCCCAGCACATTGGGATGTGACGAGGGTAAAATATTTTTGTAGGATGTATAGTGGAGAGAATTTAACTTCTACTGATATCGAGCCAGACGGAGATTATCCTGTTTATGGCGGAAACGGAAAGCGTGGTTACTATAGTAATTTCACAAATGACGGAGAACATGTTTTAATTGGTAGACAGGGTGCACTTTGTGGTAATGTGCATTTAGTTTCAGGAAAATTTTGGGCAACTGACCACGCTGTTGTTACATACCCTACAAAAGAAGTCATAAATAAATATTTGTATTACTTGTTTCAATCGATGAATTTAAATCAATATTCCCAAAGTGCCGCCCAGCCTGGTCTGGCAGTAAACGTAATTTTAGCTTTGAAAACTTGCCTACCATCTACATTGAAAGAGCAAGAAACAATCGTGGATTTCCTTGATGATAAATGTTTACATATAGATCAAATAATTTTACAAAAAGAGCATCAATTTAACATCCTTCAGCAGCATAAAAAATCTCTCATCTACGAATATGTCACTGGCAAAAAACGAGTAAAGGAGGTACGGTGAGATGGCAATCAAAGCAGGACAATTAAAAGAACGGACAGATTATCAGGCATACATTCTGGAAATGTTGCGGGAGGAAAACGGCTATCAGGTGCGTCCCTCTGCCGCTTACGATCCTGGCTACGGCATGGACGTGGAGCTGCTGTTCTCCTTTTTGCAAGCCACCCAGCCGGATGCATTGGCACGGCTGGAAAAACTCTATGGCGACAGGACCTGCCAGACCATCCTCAACTACATCAACAATGAGGTCAATAAGAAAAGCCGCAGCCTGCTGGATGTACTGAAGCACGGCGTGGAGTTTGATAACGGCGTCTCTCTAACCCTTATGTACCGCAAGCCCGCCACCACCTTCAACCAAAAAGCGGAGGCGCTGTATCAGCAGAATGTACTCTCGGTGATGGAGGAAGTCTGGCACAAAGAGGGGGAGCGCATTGACCTTGTGATTTTTCTCAACGGCATTGCCATTTTCACCTTTGAGCTGAAATGCAACACCAGTGGACAAAACTATGAGGACGCGATCCGTCAATATAAGTTTGAGCGGGATTATAAGACCCGACTGCTGAAATTCAAGGCGGGCTGCCTGGCTCACTTCGCCATGGACTTGAACGAAGTCTATATGTGCACCAATCTGAAAGGAAAATCTTCCTTCTTTCTTCCGTTTAATAAAGGGTGTGGTGTTGGTATTCACTCCGGCAAGGGCAACCCCCACAACGAAAACGGTATCAATGTTTCTTATATGTGGGAAGATATCCTCAAGAAAGATACAGTGCTGTATCTGATTGATAAAATCATTTTCCTGCAAAAGGAGACCAAGAAAGACCCGGATACAGGTAAGCGTGTCACCAAGGAAACGTTGATTTTCCCCCGTTATCATCAGTTTAATGCCGTGCGCAAGCTGGTGGAAGATGTCGTAGAACACCACAGCGAGAAAAACTATCTCATTGAGCACTCGGCGGGCAGTGGCAAAACCAATACCATTGCATGGTTGGCTCACCGTCTTGCCTCCTTGCACGACAGGGAAAATAAAGTCATTTTTGATACGGTCTGCATTATCACTGACCGTATCGTGGTAGACCGTCAGCTTCAGAATGCCGTACTGTCACTGGAGCACAAGGCTGGTCTGATCAAGGTCATGGATGAAAAATGCACTTCCAAAGATCTTGCGGATGCCCTCAACGGCAATACAAAAATTATTGTGACTACCATCCACAAGTTCATGTACATTCAGGAACTTGTGCAGGAGCTGAAAAGCAAGACTTTTGCCGTAATCATCGACGAGGCGCATTCCTCTACCGCCGGAACTGCTATGGAAGCGGTGACTCATGCACTTTCTGAAAACAGAGGTATAGAGGGCGAAGATCAAGAGGAAAAATCTATGGCTGATTTGATTGAAGATGAAATTGCTCGAAGCGGAAAACAGGCTAATGTTTCCATGATTGCTTTTACTGCAACCCCCAAGCCGACCACCTTACAGTTGTTTGGTTGTCTGAACGAAAAAGGAAAAAAGGTTTCCTTTGACCTGTATTCCATGAAGCAAGCCATTGAGGAAGGCTTCATTTTGGATGTGCTGCAAAACTATGTGACCTATAAGACCTATTTTGAAATTAATAAGGCCATTGAGGACGATCCTGAGCTGGAAACGATTGCCGCAAAGCGTAAGATTGCCAAGTATATTGAACTGCATGATACAAACATTGCCCAGAAAGTGGAGATCATTATTGAGCACTTCAAAAATAGAATTATGCAGGAATTAGGTGGCAAAGCAAAAGCTATGGTCATTACTTCGTCACGGCAGGCAGCAGTCAAATACCGGAATGAGTTTGAAACATATATTTCTAAGCATGGGTATACCGGTATTCGCGCACTGGTGGCATTTTCTGGAAAGGTTTCTTTAGACGGCCATGAATATACAGAAGCGGTAATGAACGGTATTAAGGAAGAAGATTTGCCGGAAGTGTTTGACAGCAACAGCTATCAGGTGTTGCTGGTGGCGAACAAGTATCAAACTGGCTTTGACCAGCCAAAGCTCTGTGCTATGTATGTGGACAAGCGCCTGCGCGGAGTTAATGCTGTACAGACTCTTTCTCGCTTGAACCGTATTTGTGCGCCCTATGATAAGAAAACCTTTGTACTGGATTTCAAAAATGAATATGACGATATTCAAGCATCTTTTGCCCCGTTCTATACCGAGACGATTCTGAACGAGACTATCACCCCTTCGGATATTCGTACGGTGGAAGCTCAGGTGGATCAGTATAATTTCCTGGATCTTGACGATATTGAGGAATTTAACGAATACCTGTATCAGGACAAACGAACCTCCAAAGAAAAGGCTCGAATGTGGGCATTGCTGGATAAGGCCTTGCAAATCATTAATCGTTACTCGGAACTGGAAAAGCAGGAGATTCGTGCAACAATCAAGCGTTTTCTGCGGTTTTATAGTTTCCTAATTCAAGCGACCTGCTTTGAAAGTGTGGATCTGCACAAGAAGTACAATTTCCTTTCGTATCTGGTTAAAGAGATTGAAGTGGGTAGAGGTGGAAATGATTTTGACATTGCGGACAAAATCACTGCTTCTAATTTCCGTCAGAAAAAGACTGGGGAAAATACACATGAGATTGAGTCCAAGCCAGAGGTTAGTCTGCCAACGCCTAACGAGGTCTTTATGGATGAAGTCGTGAAAAAGAAGTTATCCGAGATCATTGATGAAATCAATGCAGCGTATAACAAAAACTTCGATGTTGATGTAGCCTCAAAGTCCGCTCTGCAAATGAGGGATATTCTGTTGAAAAACGGACATCTGCGGGACAGTGCACGGAATAACTCGCTGAAAGATTTCCGTTTCGCCTATTTTGATGCCGTACAGGATGCCCTGATTGCTGGGTATGAACAGAACCAGGACTTCTTTGCGCTTTTACTTGATAATGATGAGAAGAAGCGGGAATTGATGCAGGTATTTTTAGAAGATGTGTATAGAAATTTGAGAGTGTAGTATTAAATAAAAATGAATTGGATAGTAGTAAAATATCTAATATCTTATATGTTTGGAAATAGCAAGATGATTTGATTGGGGGAATAAGATGAATTTATTATATTGGAATTTAAAATCCAATAAAAATGAAGAATATATTGCCTCCTTGCTCAAGGAGCAATCTATTGATATTGCACTTTTTTCTGAATATTCTAAAACAGATTTCGATATACTTGTACATACACTGTTATCGAATGCGTATCAATTCTATAAGGGGTATGGTGGTTGCGAGAAAGTAGTAATGCTTGCCAAAAAAGCGATAGATGTTGAAATCAATCGTGAGCATAGTAGGTATGTTTTATATTCTATTATTTGCGATTCTTTTAAGTATATAATTGCAGGAACACATTTACCATCTAATCCTAGCACTGATGCAGATGGACGAAAAATGGTTATTCGAGAGTTGATAGCGGATTTAAGAGAACAGGAAAAAATTCATAAACATTCAAATTCAATAATAATTGGAGATTTAAATGCAAGTCCATTTGATGAAGAACTAGTTCAAAAAGATGCATTTAATGCAGTTATGTATAAGGAAATAATTCAAAAGAAAAAAGAGGTGGTATATCAGAATAAAAAATTCAGATTATTATATAATCCTATATTAAATCATATATCTGAAGTTAATCACCAGTATGGATCTTTTTATTATACAGGAGGATCAAAAAGTTTATATTGGTACTGCTATGATCAAATTCTTATGACAAGGGATTTAGTAGATAGATTTCAAGGTATGGAATATTGCCAGAAGATAAATGGAAAATCCTTGATAAAACAAATTCAACCCAATAAAGATATTAGTGATCATTTGCCATTAATTGCTAATTTTGAAAGGAGTGCTAAGTGTGACTGATTTGTGGCCTGATTTTGATATAAGCATATTACAAGAACCTAAAGAAAATAATTCAATAAAGATTATTCGGGAGCAAGCCCGTATTTTAGGAAAAAAACTAGAAAATAAGGTAAAAGCAACTTTTAGTAAAGTACATTATCATTACAGAGAAGAACCTACTAACGGTCTTACATCTGCATTTAATACATTTAAAAAATTGAATATGTTAGGAGAAATAGATACAAAAAAAACATTAAAAAAAGAAGAAACCTTAGAAGAAGAACTTCAAGGGAAAATTGATGCCTCTAGTTTGATAAAAGAACAACAATATAAGTTCGAAATTTACAATGAAAAATATAGGTTTAGATTGTTTGTTTATACGTACACTTTAATGTATCCAAATAAAATATTAATTGATGAGAACATTGCAAAAGAAATAGACCAAGAGAATGAAGTTTTTGTAGAAAATGATCGAGAACTTCGAAATCTTTTACATTTGATTTTTTCAAGTCAGAAGGTTAGACACATTATAAAAATGATGATGTTAGAAGAAAATTTATAAAATAAGAAGAGGAAGTATGTAGTTTGAACTGAACCCCATTTATTAGATAGTATAATATACTAAATAATAAATGGGGCATTTTTTATGCTAAAAGGAGTACTAAACAAAAGATATATATCAAAATTTGAGTATCTGTCGGTAGAATCAATGAGAGAAGAAAGTTTAATCTTAAGTATATTATTAAGTGCTGGGAATGCATCTATCTTAAAGAAGGTCCAAGAAGTTTTGATCAAACCCTCTCAAACATTTCCTTCAACTCCCACTCACTGATTTCTCCCTGCTCCGCTTTGTCTTTCATTTCCTGTGCCCAGGCAACTGCCTGATTCCATTCCTCCACAGAGATTTTCTTCCTGTTTTTTCTTGTTTTCAAACGATTATATAGTTTTTGATATTCCGCCTGTGCAGGTGTTTTTGTCTGTGCGGCGGATTTTTTATGTGCGCCGACCTGTCTGCAGGTACGAGTGGTTTCGCCGGGAGCAATATTTGTGCAGTAGCTGACATGGTATCCCTTTTCCAAAAGGAAATATTTTCCGCAATTTTGGCATTTCTTTGGTGCGTGCCCAATCATAAGCCCTCGATATAGATCCACCTGCAAAAAAGAAAAGAGGTTCGTAAATACAAATCGTTCCGCAATGCAGAAGGATTGGGATTCGTCCTGTTCTGTCATGGTGACAAATTCCAAACCTACTTCATGGGTTTGGTTAATCAAAGGCAGCCCATGGGGAATTGCTTTTTCTATTTCCAGTTGCACCTGTCGGTTGGTCATAAAATCATAATAAGCCGATGCATAGGCTTCTGGATTATGATATTTCAGACGTTCCAAAAAGAGATTTACGAAGGCGGAAGCGTAGGAAAGGAAGGTGGCAATGTCGTTTACCATTCTGATCCAGCCGAAAATCATTTCAGCAAACATTTCGTAATACATGGAACATTCCTGCGTAACATCAGAACACTTTCCGTGAATTTCATCATAAGCAGAGGGCAGCATATCCTGAAATTCTTTCATAGGGATACGTAAGTCTTTGATGACAGGAAATTCTTTGGCAAAAGCCATGAATTGATTCCATGCTCCCTGTGCTTCCAGAACCATGTCTCTTGAGTGCTGTTCTTTTGGAGAAAAGAATTTCTGGTCTATGGTTTTGGCGAAAGATTCAGAAAGGCTTTTCAGTTTCAGCATCGATTCTTTGGATACGTTCAGCATATCTACGGACAACTGTCCAATGGGATAAGATGTATCCCCGATATATAATTTCTCTCTGGCAAACCGAACGGTAAACAGATCAGGATAATCACGTTTTTCTGCCAAAGATTTGATCTCAAACATTTTGTTCCCCTCCTTCTGTATCCGATTGATTTTTGGGATTTACCCATTCCAAGGCAAATCCATTGTAGTGTCATTTTATATCTGTTACATTGAGTGTACCCGATTGCAATATCAATTTCAATCAGGAAAGGAGTGATACTTATGGACAGTAGTCATAGGGTAGCGTATATAGATGGAAAAACATTGATGGAAAAAATCGTGATGCCTGCGGAATTTATCATTGAGGATTTATTAGGAAAAGGACTTCATATTCTGGCAGGTGCGCCGAAGGTAGGAAAGTCATGGATGGTGCTTTGGTTTTGTCTTCAGATTGCCAAGGGAGAACCTATCTGGGGGATGCCGGTAAAGCAGGGAGAGGTTTTATATCTGGCGTTGGAAGACCATGAAAATCGTTTGCAGGAACGCATTATATTATTGGGGGATGATGCTCCAGCGAGTCTTCATTTTTCTTTTTCCTATCCGACTTTAGGAAATGGTCTGGAGGAAGAAATAGAAAAATTTCTGCGTGCCTATCCGCAAACCGTTCTTGTGGTCATCGATACATTGCAGATGATTCGTTCCAACATTTTTGAGTATGGCTATGCGGCAGACTATAAAGACATGGCTGGTCTGAAAGAGATCACAAAAAAATATCAAATCGCCATTTTGCTGGTGCATCATCTGCGAAAAGATGAAACGGGAGATGTGTTCCAACGTATCTCAGGAACCGTTGGCATACAGGGAGCGGCAGATTCCTGTTTTACTTTGGTAGAGGACAAACGAGGCAGTGGCAAAGCCCTGCTCTCTTGTATCGGCAGAGATATTGCGTATCGGGAAATTTCTTTGAAAAGAACGGAAAACCAAATCTGGGAATTGATGGAAGACAGCATAGAAGAAAAAGAAAAGGATCTGCTGCCAGAAAAGATTGCAGAACTGATGGAAGGACGATTCTTTTTTGAAGCCCCACCCACAGAATTCGCCGAACTTTTGAGGGACAGTTACCACATAGATGTTTCGCATCTGACCCTGTTAAAACGTCTGGATCAAAACCGTCATGCTTTGAAAAAACTTGGATTTTCCTTTCAAAGCCGCAAAAGCAACGGCACAAGGTATATTAAAATTTTTCGCATAGAGGAAGAAACAGGGACGGTAGGGACAGCAGAAACAGGTGCGTAAGCCCTCGAAAAGCGGTGACCCTTCTGACCCTGTGGCGGCGGTTTGGGGCTGTATTTGCCCTTGTGTGGTGAGGTATCAAACTTCTGGTAGATTTACCGCAGGGAAGAAAAGTGGGATTTTGGGCGGAAATTTGCCTTTGCCGACAACGATCCCTCCCCAAGGGAGGGGCAAGCATAGCGCCAGGCTGTACGCCGCGCAAAAGTTCGGGGCGCTGCCCCATACCCCGCAGTGAAAAAAGAAGGTGAGAGCATGAAAACAGAACGTTTCAATTTGCGTATGACAAAACAGGAAAAAGAGAAGATCAGAAAAAAAGCGGAGAAAGTCCATAAGCCCATGGCAGAATTTATGATTGATATGGCTTTGGAGAGAGAAATCATTGTGATAGAAGGGCTGCCGGAAATCATAAGGGAGCTGAAAGCCGTCGGCAATAACTTAAATCAGCTGACGCTCCTTGCTCATCAAGGAAAAATCAGAACCATGAATTTTCGAAATTTTACGGAACAGGTAGCAGATATTTATGTGGAGATCTGTAATCTGGCAAAGAGGATATCATGAGTATTTTTACAGCGGTGCGCAATCAAAAGCAGACGGCAGGTGCTTTGCATGGCGCCATGCAATATGTCATGGACCCAAGAAAAACCGTTGACGGAGAAAGAAATCTGGTGACAGGCATCAACTGCACTGCCTATACTGCCTTTGTGGAAATGATGACCACAAAACGGCAGTTCAAAAAAACAGACGGCAGACAGTTTTATCAGTTTGTGCAGTCCTTTCCAGCGGGCGCTAATGTCACGCCGGCGGAAGTCCATGAGATCGGTTTGGAATTTGCAAAGCGTCAGTTCCCAGAATATGAGGTACTGGTGGCAACCCATTGTAATACGGAACATCTCCATAATCACTTTATCGTGAATGCCGTCAGCTTCCAGACAGGAAAAAAGCTGCACCAAAATCATGGGGATCTGGAGCAGCACAGAAAGGTAAATGATGAAATCTGTGCTGCCCATGGGCAGGAAATTTTAGAACACTATGGGCGTAAACCAAAGCAAAAGCCGATGAAAACAAAAGAATATCAAGCGGCAATACGGCAGCAAAGCTGGAAGTTTCAGCTCATAAAAGCCATTGAGGAAGCTTTGGTATACAGCACCAGCAAGGAGACTTTCATCCAGAATATGAACTATGAAGGCTATGATGTGGCATGGAGTGACAGCCGAAAATATATTACCTATACTTGCCCCAATGGAAGAAAGTGCCGTGACAACAAGCTTCATGATGATACGTATCTGAAAGAAAATATGGAAAAAATATTTGCCTATCGGCAAGCGGCAGGTTTTATTCCGTTAACACCGGAGCCAAAAGAAGGTTGGCTTACGCAGGCAGAAACCTTTTTTTCGGAGATGGTACGGCTTGGATATCATGTGGAACAGAGCTTTCTGCCGCCGGAAAATGGCAGAACTATTGCCAGAAATGACCGAAAGCTGAAGCAGAGAGAAGCACTGAAAAAACTGGCACATGGGCATAAACTCTCCAGCGAGGAAGAAAATCAAAAAGAAGATTTGAGGTGGTAACCGTGTATAAAGAACGTTTTACTTGGAAAAACTAGGAAAAAACAAAGGGGGGACTTGCTTATTTGAAAATCAATCTGAATGAAAAAACAAAAAGAAGAACCGTTTGGATGACGGAAGCGGAAATGAAGGATGAATGTTTGAAGCAGGTTTTTCAAGATGCAAAACCACAAAAAGACAGTGCAAAGTATCAAAATGTTATTTTTATTTCAGGGCACCATGACTTTTTTTCTATGACAGAGGGATTGCTTCTCCATAATTATGGTCTGGAGCAGAAAGAAAAGGTGCAATGATAAGCAATAGATCATAGAAAAAGCCGCCAGCTGAAAGGCGGCTTTTTATCCAGTATTTTCTGATACAAGTGTATGAAAAGCCATGATATACTGATGCCAAAGAGAAAAAGAGGTGAGAACATTGACAGAAACTTATGATATTGCGGGGTATTGCCGTATCTCTGTAGACGAGGAGATGGACAGGGACAATACCTCCATAGAAAACCAAAAAGCTATTATTGAGGACTATGTAAAACAGAAATTTCCAGGAAGTACCCTGACATTTTATGAAGATAGAGACCGCTCCGGTTATACCTTTGAAAAACGGGAAGGCTATCAAAAAATGCGTCCCCTGCTCATGGGACATAAATATGATATCCTGATAGTCAAAGATTTTTCCAGATTTTCCAGACGAAACAGCCGTGGTCTGGTAGAACTGGAGGACTTAAGGGACAATGGGGTAAGGATTATCTCCATTGGGGACAATGTGGATTTCCCCACCTTTGATGATTGGACGGTAATACAGTTTCGATTTATGATGAACGAAATGCCTGTTACTGATACCAGTAAAAAAGTAAAATCCGTCATTGACCGACGTCAGAATGACGGCAAATGGATTTGTGCTGTACCATACGGCTACATCATAACCAATACAAAAAATATGACCATTGCCATAGATCCGCCAGCGGCACAGGTGGTGCAGACCATATTTACCCGTTACAACGAGGGTTGGGGATATAAAAAAATCGCTAATTACCTGACAGAACAAAAAATCCCAACACCCCGTATGCACGAGAAAATGCGACGGGAAGCCAATGGGGAAGAAACAAAAATCCAAGCTAGACAGGAATGGAGCATCGTTACCATACAGGGGATTCTGGAAAATGACTTCTATATTGGTACATTACGGCAGGGGAAATATACCAGAAAACGCATCAATGGTCCAGAAATCAAGAAGGATGAACTGGATCATATTGTCTTTGAAAATCACCACGAAGCCATCATAGACAAGCAGACCTTCGCCATGGCACAGGAACAGCGAAAGAAAAGAACCCGTTCCAATTACAGAGGAATCAAGAAATATGACAATGTGTATTCTGGATTTCTCTACTGCGGTGACTGCGGCAGTCCCATGTTTTCCATGAGCAGGAGCGATTTGAAGCCTGCCTATCTCTGCGGCACCTATCACAAACGTGGGCGGAAAGGATGCACCAGTCATCATATCCGTGTGGATCTCTTGGATGGTATTTTGAAAGAATATATCCTGAAAATCAAAGAAAATTCAGAAGGAATTCTGGAACGGCTGAATGCGTCTTTGAAGGCGGAAAAAGCGGCGGTACAGACCAATGCAGAAACGGCTTCCAATATCCAGAAACAGATTGACGATGCTCTTGCGGAATTAAAAGCAACCAAGCGTCAGCGCATACGAGATATTATGAAGCATCCAGAAAAAGAAGCCATTCTGGAAGAAACCTATGACGAAATGGAAGCGGAACTGGAGGAAAAAATCAGCGCGCTAAAAGCGCAGGCGGAATTAAATGAGAATCAGAAAAACAATATGATCCGCATTAACCGTATCACAAAAACGGCTTTGGATGTGTTCGATGAGATTCTGCAAAAAGAAAAGCTGGATAAAGTCGATCTGGATTTTCTCATAGACCGTATTACGGTATATGAAAACCGCATCGAAATCAAATTAAAGGCAGATATTGAAGCCATACTGAACACAGAAGGCGTCTTTGTACTGCATGAACAAAAAGGAGAAACCGCCGCAAATTTTGACTGCGGCATCATAGATATCGCAGCAAGCCGTATTGTCCATCAGGTGCGCAACCGGAAGGACAAGGTCTATGATGTCAATGTTATCAGTGACGGCGACCCTTTGGAAATTTTCACAGATAGAGAAGGCGAAATCATTTTGAAGAAATATTCCCCCATTGGGGAATTGGGGGCATTCGCCAAGGAATACGCCGAAAGCCTTGCCCAGACCGCGGGACATGTGACCTGTATCGTGGATAAAGACCGGATCATTGCCGTTTCCGGCGGCGCGAAAAAAGAATTTCTGGAAAAACGTATCAGCCCGGAAATGGAAGAATGTATCAACAAGCGCACCCCCTTTGCGGCGGAAGCTGGTGACGGGCAGTTTGTACCGGTGCTCCATGATGGCGACGGCAGCGAATATCCTTACCAGTTGATGGTGCCCATTATTGCCGAAGGGGATGCGCTGGGTGCGGTGCTGTTTCTTTCCAAAGAGCAGAAAATGGGCGAAGTGGAAGGCAAACTGGCGCAGACTGCCGCAGGATTTTTGGGCAAACAGATGGAATCCTGAGAAAGAGATTTCATTTGTTTCGCAGGGGAAAATAGCTGGAATCCTTGAGATAGAAAGGATTTCAGCTATTGTGTTTTTATGAGGATATTTTCCTGATGAAAAAAGTTTTATGCGTTGCCAGCCTTTTGGAAATGTGGTACCCTGTTAGACAAGACAGGAGGTGCAACATGCATCATTACTTTATCATCAACCCGGCGGCAGGCCAGGGGAAAGCGGCAAAGCTGGTGCCTGCCATCCGGGAATACATGGAAGGGGAAGGACTACCTTTTACCATCTACCAGACAAAAGGTGTGGGGGACGCCATGGCTTATGTGCGGTATATGGCAAAGAAAGGACCTGCGCGGTTTTATGCCTGCGGCGGAGATGGTACCCTCAATGAGGTAGTCAATGGGTTGAAAAAATTTCCGGAATGTCAGGTGGCTTTGATTCCTGCGGGAACAGGCAACGATTTTTTGCGGAATTTTACCAATATGGAAAACTTTCAGGATATCGCCGCACAGGTGGCTGGGGAAGCCGTTGCTATAGACGTGTTCCAGGTTAACGGC
>ENA-OPBG01000111-OPBG01000111.1-human-gut-metagenome-genome-assembly--contig:-NODE-111-length-65271-cov-21.231922_pt1 | contig 65271 bp, 49 predicted proteins | sample MGYA00241065_ERZ501446 | MGnify/ENA primary metagenome ERZ501446 (study PRJEB25962, sample SAMEA2042632) | human gut metagenome | biome: human gut; feature: human-associated habitat; material: faeces...
TCTTCATCATACCATTTACATTTAAGTCCTCGATCGTTATATAAGATGGCTTGGTCTTCACTATCTCAGCGATTGTCTTGTTAATGTAATCAGTACGGATATTATCTATCTTATGATGAAGTTTCTGTACCTTAAGTTTTTGTTTTTGTATATTCGCCCTTTGAGTGACTTCTCCTTTCTTTAGATTTTCATACTTACGGGAGAGACATCTCTGTTCCCGAATAAGTTGTTTCTCAAGCTTTTTCAGTCTTGCTGACTTGTTGATGTTCTTATAAGTCTTACCATTAGAAACAATGGCAAGATCCTTTAATCCCAGGTCTATGCCAATTCCTGCATTGGAATTATCAGCAATCTTGTTATCAGAAATTTCTACAAGAACTGAAACATAGTATCTGTCAGCTTTCATTGAGACCGTGCCGCTTTTAATCACATATCCGTCTTTAGCTGTTGGAATATATCCTTTTTCTTTGATACGGACCCAACCAAGTGACGGAATATTGATTCTATGCCTTTCGCAACGACAATCCTTTGGATTATTCTTTACAAAATACATCTTTACATCAGATCTGCCTTTCTTTTTGAACTTAGGAAAAGCACTCTCGTGATTGAAAAATCTTGTAAAAGCAGTTTGTCCATTATTTACTGACTGTGTTACTGCTTTTGAATAAGTTTCCTTAATCCACGAATACTCCGGATGCTCAGAAAGATATTCATTGTTAAGCCAGACTCTAAACCTGTTACTGCTCATAAACTTTTCACCGTTGTCGTAAAGTTCTTTATTATGGGCAAGATAGAAATTATAAATGAATCTACAAGTTCCTATCGTCTTATGAATCTTGACTTTCTGTTCCTCTGACGGATTTATTTCCGTCTTGAAGCTCCTTAGCAATTTCCACATCCCTTTCTATTTGTTTTTTATACTTACGAAGTCCGTACAACCTGCAAGAGAACACATGGAGTATTGAAACAATATCCTGCACGAGTTTTTGATTTTTTGTTCCATCACTTCATCTAATAATTCGTTCCACTTTTTACGATTGTAATTAAGGCCACTTCCATAATCTTCAATACACTGGTCTACAATAATACCTTTGGCATTACAAAACTGTCGTAAAAATGCAACCTGGTTTTGTAAATCATCTTTTTGATTTCTTGTAGATACCCTGGCATAAATAACTACCTGACGTTGGTCATCTTCAGTACTTATTCCTTTGAATTGCAGATATTGGTCATAAGTGTAATAACGTCTATCAGTTGGAATTCGGTTTGCCTTTAGAGTTCCTTCTCTATCCCAACGCTGTAATGTTTTTACAAATACACCTAACAGTTCAGCAAAATCTTTTAGCTTGTAATTTGTGATATTTGATGTGTTCATAATAATTTACTCTTTTGAGTAAATTCAAACACATTTAATCATATCAGTCAACAGTTTTGATCACTTAAGATATTCTCCTGATATTTTCTGAGAACAAAATACATGATCGTTCCGATCCCCAGCCGGCTTGTAGCCCAGACCTTTCCACCATGATCCTCCATGATCTTCTTTACGATGGAAAGTCCGATACCGCTTCCTCCCTTGGAAGAATTTCTGGAAACATCGGTACGGTAAAAACGGTCAAAAATATACGGCAGATCCTTGGCGGCAATACCCTTGCCGTTATCCTCGATCTCCACCTGGATAAAATCACCCACATCCTTCACCCGAAGCTGGATGATCCCCCTTGGCTTCTCCATATACTTAATGGCATTACTCACAATATTATGGATCACACGGCGGATCTGCTCACCATCCGCAATAACCTGCACACCCTTCTCCACATAATTGGCATACACAAGCTCGATCCCCCTGGTCTCCATCTCAAGCCCAAGCTCCTCCGCACAATCCGAAAAATAATCCTCCACATTCAGCTTGCTGAACGTATACGGAATACGGTTGGTATCGATCTTGGAATAAAAGGTCAGCTCATTGATCAGATGATCCATCTCATTGGTCTTATTATAAATGGTACGCACATACCGGTCCATCTTCTCCGGCGTATCCGCCACACCATCCATGATTCCCTCCACATAACCCTTCACCGCAGTGATCGGCGTCTTCAGATCATGGGAAATATTGCTGATCAGCTCCTTATTCTCCTTATCCATCAGGATCTTCTCTTCCGTGGACTCCTTCAGACGCTTACGCATCTCCTCAAAATCCTGGCAAAGCTGGGAAAATTCATCATTCCCCTCAACCTCCAGCACAAAATCCAGATTCCCCTCCTTGATGTTCTTGGTAGCCTTCTTAAGCTTCACCAGCGGAACCGCAATGCTCCGATAGATCCACAGCCCTACGGACAACGCAGTAAAAACAAGGATGATCGTTGCGGTCAGGATCATATCCTTGGCCATCAGCTTCACCTGGCTGCTGGAAGACTGCGGCAGCGAAATATCATAGACCATCTGGCTGGAATCCGAAGCCTGGCTGCTGCTCTCCTGCACATGCTTCGCCTGCGTCTGGCTGAACCCGTACAGACTTGCGGAAAAAAGAAGCAGCGGTAGCAGGATGATCGCAACGAAGCCCACAATAATACGTGTTTTTAACTTCATCTGTATCTCCGTCCTTTATAAATTCACACATTCACATACACGTATTATAACATAAACTATATTCCCTATCTCTAAATTTTCTATAAAAAACCCCATCTCACCATGCAAAAAGCCCCCGGTACTTGCACTACCGGGGGCTTCACTCTTTATTCTTCTGAAACGATTATTCGTAGCTGTTGCAAAGATACTTCTTCAGAGTCTCAACCTTGTCCAGATGCTCCCATGGAAGATCAACATCTGTACGGCCGAAATGACCATAAGCAGCAGTCTGCTTGTAGATCGGACGGCGAAGGTCAAGCATCTTGATGATACCAGCCGGACGAAGATCAAAATTCTCACGAACGATCTCAACAAGCTTAGTCTCAGAAAGCTTACCTGTTCCGAAGGTATTCACACTGACAGAAGTCGGATGCGCAACACCGATTGCATAGGAAAGCTGGATCTCACACTTGTCAGCAAGACCGGCTGCAACAATGTTCTTTGCAACATAACGTGCAGCATAAGCAGCAGAACGGTCAACCTTTGTGCAATCCTTACCGGAGAAAGCACCGCCGCCGTGACGTCCTGTTCCGCCGTAGGTATCAACGATGATCTTACGACCTGTCAGACCACTGTCACCGTGAGGTCCGCCGATAACAAAACGACCTGTCGGATTGATGAAATACTTCGTATCCGCATCAACCATATCAGCCGGAATGATCGCATCAAAAACATACTTCTTAATATCCTCATGGATCTGCTCCTGAGTAACATCCGGATCATGCTGTGTAGAGCATACAACAGCATCGATTCTCTTCGGCTTGCCGGCCTCATCATACTCAACAGTAACCTGAGTCTTTCCATCCGGTCTTAAATATTTCAGAGTGCCGTCCTTACGAACCTTTGTCAGCTGCTGAGCAAGCTTGTGAGCCATGTTGATGGCATATGGCATATACTCCTCAGTCTCATTGGAAGCATAACCAAACTGAAGACCCTGGTCACCGGCACCGATGGAATCCAGCTCGTCCTCATTCATATCGTCCTCTTTCTGCTCAAGAGCCTTGTCAACACCCATAGCAATATCTGTGGACTGCTTGTCAAGTGATGTGATAACCGCACAGGTATCTGCATCAAAGCCATAATCCGCATTGTCATATCCGATCTCACGGATAGTATCGCGAACGATCTTCTGGATATCAACATTAGCCTTGGTTGTGATCTCGCCCATAACAAGTACAAGACCTGTTGTAGTAGCAGTCTCACATGCAACACGGCTCATCGGATCCTGTGCCATCATAGCATCAAGGATCGCATCGGAAATAGAGTCGCAGACCTTGTCAGGATGACCCTCAGTTACAGATTCAGATGTAAATAAAATTTTCTCCATGATCTTCTCCTTTTGTAATAAAACAATGGTTATATACATAAAAAACAGCCCGTACAATCCGGACTGTTTAAGTTCTGTAAACAATCCTCTTATTGTTCGATTGCTCGCTCAGGTTGGCACCTTCCTGGATTCTCCGGGGTTGCCGTGGCTTCACAGATCCTTTGTATCTCCACCACTCTGAATAAAAGGCTATCTTTTATGAAATTTGCTGCAACACATACAATATACTTATCATACCAAAATGTCAAGAGCAATTTTCGAGAAAAAATATCACCCGCTGCTTTTTCATCCCCAATACGTAAATATTTCAAAAAAGAACCGGGCGTCCACATCGCCCGGTTCTTCCACCGATCATCCTTCAGAACGATCCGTTATTTATTTTTTCTTCTTTCTCTTAACTCCATAAGCTGCACCACCGCCAACAATGATCGCTGCTGCAAGGATTCCAACCCATACACCGATCGGTGTATCATCGCCGGTCTTTACAGAACGTCTTGCTGTACCGCTGGTATCGTTCGGAGCAGTTCCGCCCGCTGTACCGTTATTCGGGATCGGAGTGATCCGATCATTTCCACCATGATTTGTTCCAGGTGTAACAGTCGGAATCGGTGTCGGCTCGGAAGAAAGACTGTTGGTGATCTCCTTTGTTACAGTATATCGGTTATCATTATTCAGTGTAACCTCACCCTGACCGGTAACTGTATACTTAAAGGTATCATCATCAACCGGATTTCCATCCTTATCCGTCTCCAGAACAGTATACGTAACACTGTTGATCTCCTGATCCTTTGGAAGATCCAACATTACCTGAACACTATCATTCTGTTTCAGAGTCACTACCTTCTCAAGCGTCAGCTCACCGTTACTCTCAGTGGAGAACACACCTGCATAGAACGTATCATCCACAGTAGAAGCAACACCATCGATCATCACATTCTTCTTAATGTTGATAAATCCGTTACGGCTGAATATATCGGAAATCTTTGTATAATAGTTATTTACATAAGCCGCTGCCTCAGTAGCACCACTATCTCCACCGATCACAACCTGATTGGACTTCTCTTCACTCTCACCATTCGGCTTCGTTACATTGTAGTAGTAAAGATTCTCCTCATCCACCTCGATCTTCGTATTCTGCTGAAGAAGATTTCCATCCTCATCCAGCTCAAATACATAATAGGTGCCATCCGGAACATCCGTCCATGTAGCTGTACCACTGGAAGCATTCTGGATATGGATATCCTGTAAATAATCATCACGGAACGGGATCGTACCTTCCGGATCCGAAAAAACGCCAACCTTATAAGTTACATCCTCTTTCGTTTCCAGAGGAATCACATTGTCGTTCTCATCAACATTATAGATCCTCTTCGTAACCTGGATCTGTGTATGCTTCTGCGGATTACTTACAGACTTCGGATAAGCCTGCACATCGTACATCCAGCCCTGCTCCTGATCTGCAAAAGGAACGGAGATCAGCATCGGTGAAACCGTAACACTGCTGTTTCCATCTGTCTGCACCACCAGGTACATACCCTCAGCCAGATCAGCGAAAGTCATATTCCCCTCTGCATCAGAGGACTTGGACATACCCCACACATCCACGCTTCCGCTGACGATCATAGCCGCCAGCTTCTCTGCCGCTTCATACCAGCCATCAGCCGTCGTGATGGAATCAAAATCGATTGCTGCGGCAGCCAGTGCCTCATCCAACACGAAATGCACATTGCCATCAAAATTCACACTGCCAACCCTGTAGATCGTCAGCCCTACACCCGGCAGCGGAGTCTGATTTCCTTCCTCATCCGCCTGCTGAACCGTCAACGTCAGATTACCCTTTGTTCCAGCTACATAATCCCCGGCGAAAACCGGCTGCAAAACACTCGTGACCAGCATAGCCGTCAGCATCAGAACAGCCAGAAGGCTCCGGAATATTTTCCCTTGCTTTCTTCTATTTTTCATCGCTCTCTGCCTCCTCTTTCCTTTCTGAAAGCTGTTTCATTCTGCGTTTTTTATCCTTGCGGCGGACAATCAGGTAAATCAGCAGAATCAGAATAACAAGCGCTGCCGCACCGCCGGCAAGAACCCTCTTCGGATCCACAACCGCAAGCTTCTGCGGAATCGTTTCGTCATTCTTAGTAACTTCTTCCTCCACATACTTCGTCCGAATACCACGAACAAGAAGTCTGTGGGTATTCACCGCATAAGGCGTACACGTAACCAGTGTCACATGATCCTCGCCCTCAACAATATCCAGCTCACTGGTCTCATCCGGAAGCACCGTCTTGATCTGATCCACCTTGTAGGCCAGATTCTTGCCAAGAATATGCAGGATAAAAATATCTCCCTTTTCCATCTGATCCAGATCTGTAAAAAGCTTCGCGTTAGGAAGACCTCGATGCGCCGCCAGAACCGCATGGGTGCTCTTGCCTCCGATAGGAAGACTGGTGCCCTCCACGTGGCCCACACCCTTTTCCAGCACGGTCTTGCTCAGTCCGTGATAGATAGCCAGCTTCGCTTTGATCTTTGGAATCTCGATACTGCCCATCAGTCCGTCACCGTTAGGATCCAGGACTCCGTCATAGGGATGACTCAGTTCATAAGTATCCTCTTCCTCAAAAGCATCTACAATGGCATTCACCGGATGCTCGGCATTATACTCCTTCGCCTCTTTCCACAGCCTGTCATAGTCATTGTCCGAAAGCTCCGTTACCGCTTCCTCGTACTTACTGACCAGCTGGGCGTTACGGTACTGGTTCCACATATCACTGATCGTAGGATAAAGGAACACTCCCGCTCCCGCCAGAAACACCAGGGCGATAAAAATGTTCAGGACAACATTACTCTTTTTCTTTTTTTTCTTTTTAGCCATAAATCATTTCCTGCGTCGTTTTTTGTTCTGAACAGAATTGATACCGGCAACCAGGATCACCGCGATCACAATTCCGATCACAACACAGAGAGCAAGCATCGGAAGCGTCGGATTGGTGATTCCGGTAACCTTCTTCTCTGTTTTCTGAACCGCCTTCGCAGCCTTCATCGGAACTCTGTGTCCCCTCACCAGAAGTCTGTGCGTATTCACCGCATAAGGCGTACACGTAACCAGCGTTACATAATCATCCCCATCAGTGATACCCAGAGACTCTGTCTGCTCCGGAAGAACAGTAAGAATCTGATCCACCTCGTAGGCAAGCGTCTTACCCAGCACATGCAGGTAAAAAACATCTCCCTCTTCCAAAAGATTCAGATCTGTAAAAAGTTTCGCACTTGGAAGTCCTCTGTGTGCCGACAAAATACAATGGGTACTCTTGCCGCCAACCGGAAGACTGCTGCCGAACAAATGACCGGCACCCTTCTCCAGAGACTCATCTGTCGTGTAATGATAGATTGGAATGCTCACATCGATCACAGGAATCTCCACATACCCCATCATTCCATCACCATTCAGGTTCAGAAGAGACTCATATGTACTGTCCGTCTGGCCATCCCTCACGGAAAAAGCATCCGGCACACTTTCCTGCTTGATCTGTTCGTTATACTCCTGCGCTGCCTTCCACATGCTGTCAATCTTCTCCGCATTATCATCCGAAGAAACACTGCTGCTATAATCACTGATCAGCAGGCTGTCCCTGTACCGGTTCCAGGCATCACTGACCATTGGATACAGCAGTATGGACAACCCTATCAGAAACAGCAAACCAAGTCCAATATAATTTTTCTTCTTATTCTTTCTCATAGGTTTCTCCATACTGTTGTATTACCCTCCGGCCCCCGAAGGGGCCGGGCGGTAATGATTTCTTCAACAGAATAATCAGAAACTATTCTGTTTTAATACTTGCTTTGTCGTTGCTTATAAATAATTTTTGAATTGAATCGATCCGGCAATCAAACGATTACTCCTCAGATCCTTTTCTGCGGCTGATGAAGAAAGCACCAGCAGCGCCAGCCATAACTACAACACCGATGATAGTGAAGAGGTATGTTCCCATGCCACCTGTGGATGGAAGGGAGTTGAGTTTTGTATCGCTCATAGTAGCTGTACCAGTACGATTTTCTGCTGTCTGATTTGTTCCCCATGTTGCTACAGAATCTGTTGTATTAACAGAATATCCCTCTGGAGCTTTAATCTCTTTGAAGTTATAAGTATAGGAATCATCCAGACCTCTTACAACTGCTTCACCTTTTGTATCAGTAATAATTAAGTTATCATCTGCTTTTGCGGTATCAAAGCTTTCAGTCCAACCTGTAACTACATATTCATTATTTTTTTTCTCAGCGTCTTTAGAAACAAGTGCATAATATGTTTTTTCGCCATCTACTCTGTAAATAACAAATCCTGCATTTGCAAGTTTTACCTTTTCTTTACCATCATCAGTTTTTGTCATTGTGATTTTTCCAGTATACAGAGTATTGATTTTTGGTGTAAACGTATGTGTTCCATCATTTGGTACAACAGAGTTGTTTACAACTTCAGATTTAACAATAGCCTTGTAACTAATTACTACGTCTGCGTTAGCATTAGTTCTTACTTTTGCTACATCACTTAAATCTAAAACAAACTGCTTCTTACCATTTTGGAGAGTTGTGACATCTACAATCTTATTGATTGCTGCACCAGCACCAATTTGTACAGATACTACTAATTTACCATCATCATTAACACTATAGTCTGCACCCTCAATTGTATCAGTAATCGTATAGCTTACATCCTTATCTTCAACAGCATCTGAAATATACGGAACGTTTGTTCTCACTGTATAAGTAACTTCTTTATTAATTTCTACAACACCATCTGCTTCATCACTGCTCTTCTCAATTTTAATGGTTGTTCTTTTTGCATTTACTGTTTCATCTTTTAACTCAGTAGGAACATTTGTATATGGTTTAAAAGATACAAATGCTGCCATTGGACTATACACATAATTTGCAGTATCAGTTGTAGTTGCTTTAATTGCATAAACGCCAGCTGTAGTTGCTGTGATTTTATTTCCGTTACCTTGTTTATAAGAATTACCTAAGTTTGTCTCTACATTTGTCATTGCGGCCTGAAGTTCTGTTGCACTTGCTGGTTCTATACCTGTTGGAACCTTTGCCGTACCATCTTCATATTTAATTAATTTCCAAATAATCTGCTGATCTGATAATCCGGAAAATACTTTCTTAAATTCATCAGCTGCACCGTTAGAAAATGCCCAACCTGTTTCTGTTGTCTGATCTGGTACAATAATCTCTAAATAGCTTATTGTTGCTTTAGCATCCAGATTATTAACTGTAATTGTTGCTTCTTTAACTGCTGCAAAAGCCGCTGTGCACATAGACAGTACCATAACCGCTGCCACTAATAATGCACCAATCTTTTTAAATAAATTTTTCATAAGGTTTGCTCCTTTCTTTCTCTGCATTTTTCTTTTTCGCCCTTCATCGGCCATTTACAATTAATGTGTTACGATCTCTTTGCTTCTTCCTCCCTTCGTTTATTATTTATAAACAACAGGAGTGCAGTTGCAAGAATCGCTACACCACTGATTGTAAATCCATAAGTACCCGGTCCACCGGATTCTGGTAAGGAATATACCTTCGCGTTTTCGAGCTGGTAGATTGCCGGTTCACTTCCACTCTTACTAGCAATAGCACTTCCGTTACTGTCTTGAACTGTTACTGTTCCGCCACTTCCAACTATAATTCTCCATGGCTCTGTCGGACAGGTATAACCGGTTGCCGCTTCTGTTTCATATAACAGATAATTACCAACTGGAAGATTTTTCATTTCGATTTTTCCATTATTTCCGGAAACGATTCCTCCATATCCTTCAACCGAACTCTCAGAAGCTTTTCCCCAGTTTTCATCTGCTTCATATAACGCAAATTTAGCACCTTTTATAGTTATACTATGATCTGCCTTATCAACTTTTTCAAGTTCTACATTTGCTACAGATTTCTCATTGGTAAACTCAGCTACTCCAATTTTTCCGTTTGTTGTATCCGCATTTCCATTTTTCAGAACTTCTTTACTATTTGTGTCTGTTCCGATTGTAAATTTAACTTCTTTACTGCCTAAAACTTCAGACCAACAATTTGTCTTCTCACCAACAGTTGCTTCTTTCAGAGTATAGCTTGAATCCGGTATCTCCGTGATTGTGTAAACACCTCTTGACAATTTAGTCAATGCCGGCGTTTTCTCATCAATTGTTGCTGTCACATTTTTTTCAAGCTCAAAGGTTACTTTTGCCTCAATCTCACTTTGCTTAACCTCAGCTGTCGCTGTTGCGATCTTGTCTTTACCTTTCTTAACCTCAAAGATAAACGTTGCATTCTCTTTTGCTGGAGATTTCAATTTCTTGATAATCTGAATTTGTCCGGCGATAATGTGAATAGTATAAACTCCATATTCCCGTTCCTTATCATCCTGGGAATTATGAGCTTTCAATGTACCATCACCATTTCCAGAAATCTTTCCATCAGTATTATTTTTATTTTCGTCTGTAACTTCTTTTAACCCATCGTTTTTATAAGTTACCTTCAGATAATACGTTTTAGAATCTGGCTCAGGTTTAACTTCCGCTATATTTTCTTTCAAGATTTCTGTTGTACAGTTCTCATCTTCATACCATTTTAATTCAAACTCATTTGAATTAATTGGGTTTCCATCAGCTCCTATTGTATAAGTTACTAAGCTTTCTGTGCCATCTAACTGTTTTACATATCCCTGCGGTGCATTTTTATTAAACAACGCATTTATAATGTCTTCAGTTGTCGGGACAGCATCGCCATAGAAGATCGTTGTTTCGTTATTTTTAACAACCAGATCTGATTTTACATTAACCTTTGGCTGTGGTAAAACAGCTTCGCCGTATCCTGTAGTAATCTTGGAATCCGGTGAAACATTGGTAGGAACATTGTTACCACCGATGTATTCGTCTTTGGCTCTTACGGTAATGGTTCTACTCCATGTACCTTTTTCAGCATTTGGAATAGTTTGATTCGTCCATTTTACAACTTGGTTTCCGGTACTTTCATCTACGGAAACCACTCCACCATTTCCTAAATCTATTGAACCTCCGGCATTTTTTATCATTTCATTGGTTACGGACTCGCCATCTTTCACGATTACAAATCGCGGATCAATCACATCCTTAATTTCAGCACCAGCAATATCAATATTCTGAGTAATCGTCTGCTGAATTTTTTCAAATATAACTTTCAGCTCATCAATTGATTCAGCCGTATAAGCACATCCCTCTGATGCAATTTTACCAGATAACCAATCCTTTGTAGTATCATTTAATTTGAGTCCTATTGTAAATACTTTAACTCCCGCTTCTCTTAAAGCTGTTGCTTTATTTTCCGAAGCCGTTTTATCGTCTTGAGTAGATGGATCTCCATCTGTGAACAGAATTGCATATTGTGGAACATTCTCTCTCTTATTACCTTTCAGCTGATTCTCCGCTATCTCTAATCCTGTCTGTGGAGATGTTCCTCCTGATGCATAAACACAACCCGTTGCCTTGATCAAACTATCTTTGGCACTTCCAACTTCTGTTAATCCCTGTTTTAAGGTTCCGGACGTATTAAATGTAGCTAACCCTATTCTGCTCTTCGAAGAAGCCTCCGCAGTAGAAGCTATAAATGCTGTTGCAGCCTCTTTTAAACCAGTCAGACTACTATTCAGAGTGTAAATCTTATTTGAGGAATTATCAGGTACTTGTTTCCATAATTTTCCAGTGTAATATATCCACTCATTTAAATAAATCATTGGACATTTAGCATTATAATACTTCCAATCGCTGTATCGTGCACCGGTTGTCTCGTCGGTGTAATAGTATACTTTCGATGTATCTAGAGTTGTTTTACAGTCTTTATATCTTCCAACTTTACTAAATCCCTTTTCATCACTTCCATTCCCATCATATAACATACTTCCCGAAGTATCGAATACCATCATAATATCCGCAACACTGTCTTTTTCCTCAGTTGCACTGCTGGTCATCTTTGAATCAGCACTGATAGTAATGTCATAAGTCCTCTTATCCCAATCAGACACTATTGCAGTTTTATTATAATCCATACTGGATTCAATAATCTCCTCCTGCGTGTAATTCATAATATGATACAATGAATCACTTTTATCTTTTTCTATCTTTGTCTTGCCATCTGCTTTATAAAGAGTTGCCACTGCTTTATTATCATTAGATAACGTAACCTTTACAATCCAAGATTCATTTGATGCTTCATATCCATTAGGTGCAAAGTCTTCTGTTAATGTATATGTCCCAAGTCCTAACCTTGTAAAATTAACAAGTCCTGTTCCATCTACGGATGTAGCAGTCTGTGATTCTTGAGTTTCTGAATTTACAAGAGTAAATCGAGCACCACTTAACGCTTCCTGATCCTTATTTACTTTTTTTAATACAAGATCTGTTGTAGGTACATTCGTAACTTCAGAAATACGCGCGGAAGGAAGGGTAAATTCCATCTGGCAGTTTGATTTATACGCACCTCGTTCCATATACAGAATAGTCAGAGTATGCTCTTTTTCTTTATCTATTATTTCTCCATCCTCACCTTTAACATAATCCCATAGATCTACTGTCTTTGTAGCTGCGTCATGAATTCCACCTAAATCGATTACAATTTTATTTCCATCCAAAACAACCCATAAATCATCATCACCTGTAAAGGTATACTTTAATGGACCTACGTAATCTCCAATTTTAAAAGTTACATCATATCTCATTCCAAAAAAGTAATTGTGATCATTATCACTCTTTTCACTTCTGGATACTTTGTCCAATGGGAAGAAATTATCTCCTGCTGCTGCAAGCTGATTTCCATTCTGATCAATTACTTTTGTAAGTTTATAAGAATCTCCGTTCTGATCAAAAACTACTTTGTAATTCTTAATGACTTTTCTTAAATAAGTTTCAGTACCATCAATCTTGACAGTTGCATCTTTATCTACAAAAAATCCTGGCTCGGGGTAATTAAATTTTACTGTTCCATCTGTCTTTACCTCTTTTAATAATCCTTCTGTCCTTCTGACATTTGAATCATATCCATTTACAGTGGCTGTAATTTTGCTTCCGTCTTCTTTATAACCAGAATCAACTGTGAAACCATATTTATAAGAATCATAATTATGACCCTGTGTACCTGATGTTATTTTCTGATTACCCTTATCACCCTTTGCAGCATCTCCTAACATATTAAATGAATAATATGTCCACTTTCCAGCATTCCAGTCGTAACCTTCACCAGCCTTAACTGTATAATCATAGAAAGATGTCGGTCCCTGGAAGTTACCATTATGCTTTGGTGTATAATACACTTTTATCGTACTATTATCCTGTGCAACTTCAATCGTTTCGTGATTCTCAACTACATGATCATTTACTTCTACTTTTGAAACATCCCAGTTCTTTGCCTTGGTATAATCATTTATCTTTCCGCCAACTAAGATTGTTCTCTCATCATCTGAATAAATCTTCTCATTATCCGCCGCATTCAGATGCTGAATTGTTACTTTAACATCGTTTTTGCCTTTCTGCACAATTACATAAGTAGAAAAATGCGTCGTCTCGAACTCAACATCACCATTCTTAGCAACGCTGCCATCCATATTTTCAACGTTATCATTCTCGTCTACGTGATATACATCCGCATCCTTGATCTTCTTCTCATCATTCAGAGATACAGATACCTTCACTGTAGCACCTGGCTGAACTTCTTCGCCGTCTACCAGGAATTTGATATCGTAGGAATGGATCTTCTCGATGGCTTTCTTTTCTTTGATCGCTTCTTCTGTGATCTGGTCTTCGGCTTCCTGGCTGAGCTCTACCGGTGTTACGGAAAGCTCTGCGTTGTCCGGAAGGTCTGCCGGATCGGTAAGAGTAACCTTGACATTGACCTCGTCACTCTTGTAATCATATCTGGTGATCTCAGGCTGAATTTCTTCTTCCTGCACATCCTCAGGCTCTTCTGCCTCATCACTGCTGTCAACAACCTGTGCCATATCACTTCTTATGTAAGCCTCGGTTCCTTCCCAGGAAACCTTGTACCAGGTTGCTCCGTCCTCTGCTGTTACGGTATCCAGAAGTGTGAGCTGTGTTCCTGCGTTTACAGTTGCCAGAACCTCTGCCTCGACAGATGGACTGACACGAAGATTCGTATCGTCTCCCAGAACCTCGATCAGGCTTGTCTCACCATTCTCATCTGCTGCCGGAACATCCTCCGGGCTCGCAATATCCTCTGCCGGTTCTTCCACCACATCCGGATCCTCTGCCGGCGCTTCGGTAGGTTCAGCATCCGGATTCTCTGCTGCCGGTGTCTCAGCTGCATCCTGCTCAGGCTCGTCCGAAATATCCATTCCGTCCGTAAGCTCCTCTGATGCGATAGGCACCTCGTCCCCATTACCAGAAACAGCTTCTGCCTCGACATCTGCTGTCTCAGGAGAATCCCACATAACGGCAAAAACAGCTGCGTTGCCAGTCTCAACCTGAAGTGTCTGGATCTGTTTGCCCTCGTTGACATTCAGAACCTTCAGATCCTCGTTGGCCTGTAAGGTGTTAACATCAGTATCACCGGTACTGCTGTTATAATGAAGCTTCTCAACGGTTACACTCGTGCTGGCTGCATCGGTAAGCTCCGGTGCTGCCGGTGTCTTGTACTCAAAAGTTACTCTGACTCTGCCGTTCGGCTCGACTCTGTTTCCATCGCCATCAGCAAAATACACATCATACGCAAAAAAACCTCTCAGGCTGCTGCCCTTGTCTGTAGCTGCTGCTGAAAGCTTCTGAGAAACTGTATCATAAGATACGGATGAATTCTCGTTTACGCTGTCAGCCTTCAATGCTGTATTCTGCGGAAGAGCTCCGTCCTCCAGTGCCTCTGCTGTTACTTTAACAGAATCATTCTCATATGTAAGCGTCGATTGCTGCGCCTGTTCCGTTTTCTCCTGGTCAGCGCTGCTTACATCCGGTGTCGATTCTTCGGCCGCTGGTTCAGATGTAAATTCGCCATCTGTAAATATATCCTCCGTTCCATCTCCGAACGCCTCACTCGCGGAGATCGTATATGCACTCGGCATACAGGATACCATCAACGCCAAAGCCACCATAAATGCCAGGAGTTTTCTGATCTTATTATTCCTTAATTTTTTCATACCTTTCCCGCTTTCCTGTGTGTGCATCAACGTGTACTGTATTTCTTATTACTTTACTTCTGTTTATATTCCTTTCTCTTAAAAAAGCTTCATGTTTTTAGCCGGTGAGTAAACAGGTTACACCTTTACAATATTTTACCCTTATGTGATTGTAGTGTCAATATACCAGACATTTTTGGTAAGAATACTGACATTATCAGATGCTATCGAAAATCAGCCTTCAACTCCTCCTTCTTAACTTACTCGTTCACTGGTTCTTTTCGCCTGATTTTTCAATAAAATCTGACTATTCGTGGTATTTATTATACAACACTAATAGTTGTTTTGTAAGGCACTTTTTTTCATAAAAAAGTGCCTCTGTCACTATTTTAACATGAATTTCTTCAGCTCATCCCGCTTCTTGACATTCAGCTTGCAAAAGATATCCGTAAGGTAATGCTTGACAGTATTAATGGAAATCCCCAGATGCTCTCCTATCTCCTTATTGCTCCATCCCCCACTTGCCAGCATGGCAATAGAAAACTCCATCGTCGACAGCTCCCCCGTAACCTTTCTCCGGTTTTCCGGATTATGAAGCGCCATCCAGCCCCTGCTGAAAGAAATCACCCCTTTCGTGATACGCTGATACGCCTCCGGATCCCGATTCCGGATACAAGCCTCGACCAGCCCCCGCAAAAGCCCATGATGCTCAATAAAAGGCTCCAGAAACCCATCCATCTTCGCCAGCTCCCAGCTCCGGAGCATCTCCTCCTGCGCCTCCTGCTTATGCTTTCGGTTTATCGCACACACCGCCATCATACAATGGATATACGTCATACTGATCGGATACGGCCTCTCCGCCATAAACAAAGCAGCCTTACCCATCCCATAAGCACTCCATATCTCCCCGTTAAGATAAGTATGGTGAGCCATCACATACGTGGCAAAAAGCCTCAGCCCCTCAGGAAGCATCCTGCTGTACTCCCCAAAAGCAGGCATCCCATCCGTAGGCAGATGAAGCAAAACCGCCCCCACATACCCCGCCAGAAGACAGGACGCATAAACATCCGCAGGAACCTTTTTCTTCATAGCCAGCTTCAAACAGGACTGGATTCCCTCCATCCCCCGCTTAGCCGCCGCCACATTCCCCAGCGTCAGATTAGAATACCCATACAAAATACACGCCGAAAGCCGCAGCTCAATAACCCTGCTGGACAGATACCCCCTCGTGATCTCACAACACTCCTCAGCCCGCGCAATATTCCTCAAATCCACATCCACAAACCCCTCAACAACCTCCCGAGCCCTCCCAGGCTCAAAAGACGAATTCAAAAGCGGCAAAACCATATAATCACACAAACAACCCACTCCCCTTCCAAAACCCAGGCAGCCCCCAAAAAGACCACCCTCAAAACCAGACCAACAAACCTCCGAAGCCCTTCACCCAAGCCACATCAACACACATCCGAAGCCCATCACACAACCCTCATCAACACACATCCGAAGCTCTTCTCTCAAGTCACATCAGCGTACATCCGAAGCTCTTCTCTCAAGCCACATCAGCACACATCCGAAGCTCTTCTCTCAAGTCCCACAAAACAGTCACCAAAACTCCGGATATCAATCAACCAGTCAATCAGTCAACCTCAACCAATCAGGCCAACCATCTTTTTCCATAATTATAATCCAAAATACTCCAAAAATAAATTTAAATATTACACAAAAACACCACACCCTATCCAAAACAGCCTCTATCCCCAATCCCCTCACGACAAACCGCAAAAAAACTCACCCCACCCACATCCAGCGCAGCGCCGATGCCACACCCCGCTGGTAGACTGTCTGTCTGTCCGTTCGTCCCTCCCTCCATTCATCCCACAAAAAAAGAGCCCCCAGGCCCAAACACCCGGGAACTCTCCCAAAACCAAACAACATCATCTCCCCCTCCGCAGCTTCCTCAGCTCCCTCTCCAACCGATCCGCTCGCGCCTTCTCCCTCAACGTATTCACCCTCTCTTCACTCCGCCCCTGTTCAATCCCTTGAGTGATTCCCTGGCTGATTCCTTGGCTAATTCCCTGTTCAATCCCTTGGGCGATTCCTTGACTAATCCCCTGTTCAATCCCCTTATTAATCCACATCTGCTCAATCTCAAAACTCTTCATATACGCCACCGTAACCTTTCCATCCTCTTTAACAACCCTGACCATCTCCAGCAACTCCCTCAAAACATCATTTACCGCATTCACCTCCCTGGTATCCTCCAAAAAATGAAGCAGCGCCACCAGCTCCTCAGGCACACCCGCACCATCCCCCTTCGTATTCAAAAAAACCGTCCTCAGCCCATCATCATACTCCATCTCCGGAATCTCCTCACACATATTCCGGATCGTATACACCATCCTACCCCGATCAAACGGATCATACGAACAGACAAAAATAACAAAAACCCTCTTAAGCTTCCCGAAACCCTCACCCTTCTTCAAACACCGGCTATCAATGATCGCATGGTAAAACCGCACCCGCTTCGGCAGATCCTTCAGACTCACAACATCACCATTATTATCCGGCTCAATATCAAAAACAGAAGGATCCGCCAAAACATCCATCAGCTCCTCCTCAGCCAGAACATCAAGCCGCGCCCCGCGAAAACCCTCATCCCGGCCACCAAAAGCCCTCTGCGCAACAACCTGCAGCCTCCCGATCTCACGCCCCAGCACCACCTGCAGCAGCAACCTGCAAAACCTCTCACCAATACCAGGAAACGTCATCACCGCGTTAAACAAAAAATCATCCAGAAGATTCATATCCTCAAGCCGCTTCCTCTGCATAAGACTCCTCCTTTCACTATGATGGCAAAAGAAAAAACCTCACACAACCAACCGGCTCCTCCCCGCCATATTTATACAACCAACCATATGGGGATCAGATAGCCGAACGGCCCAGAATGTTCCCAGATATGTACCTTCAGTATAACCACCCCACCAGCAAAAGTCAACAAAAACCCTTCGACAAAAACCGCCAAAACCTCATTCCACTGCATCCACCACAACGCCGATGCCACACTCCCCCCACAACGCATCCACCACAGCGCCGATGCCCCTCCCCTCCCGGCACACCACAAGGAAACTCAGCCCCTGCAGCCATCCAGCGCAGCGCTGATGGCCCACCACCTCCCGGCAAACCACCACACCTCACACCCCCAAAAACAGAACGGACAGTCTGCCAGCGGGGCGGCTGCATGGTCGGGACCCGGTGCGTCGGAGTAAGCCGCTGGTCATACTTGGCGCCTGAGGCACCTGGCGGGAAGGTACTCTGCGGCCACAAGCCGCAGAGTAAGCCCCATCTGTCTGAGCCAGGTACGCATCAGCGTACATGGCGAGTTATGGGGCGCCCTGCACGACAGGCGCCTCAGACGCCTAGTATGACCCGGCGAAACGACCGCACCAGGCACGACCATGCAGCCGCCCCGCTGGCAGACTGTCCGTTCGTCCCTCCATTCATCCCTCCCTCCCCCACACAAAAAAAGAGCCCCCAGGTCCAAACACCCAGGAACTCTCCCAAAACTCAAATATCCAATTATCATCAATCGTTACCAGTCATTACCAGTTGTCACCAACCATCACCCAACACGCAGCCGAAACTTCTGAATCTCCTTCTCACTGGAAACCCTCTCGATCTCAGCCCCAAGACTCCTGAGCTTCTCCTCAAAATTCTCATACCCACGCTGGATATAAACAATATCATCAACAACCGTAACACCCTCAGCAGCCAGCCCCGCAATAACAAGCGCAGCCCCCGCACGAAGATCCGGCGCACTCACACGCGCCCCCGTAAGCTTCCTCACACCATCAATAATAGCAGAGTTCCCCTCCACCTTAATATTGGCACCCATCCGGGAAAGCTCATCCGCATACTTAAACCGGTTCTCAAAAATACTCTCAGTAACAATACTCGTACCCTCAGCCAAAGCCAAAGTAACCGCGATCTGCGGCTGCATATCCGTAGGATAACCAGGATAAGGCAACGTCTTCACATGCGTACGATGAAGCACATGCGGCGCACGGACACGAACTGCATCATCAAACTCCTCAACCTCACACCCGATCTCCTCAAGCTTAGCCGTAGTAGCCTCAAGATGCTTAGGAATAACATTACGAACAGTAACATCACCACGAGTAGCCGCAGCAGCAAACATAAACGTACCAGCCTCGATCTGGTCCGGAATGATCGAATACTCCGTACGATGAAGCGTCTCAACACCACGGATACGGATCACATCCGTACCAGCACCCTTGATATTCGCCCCCATACTGTTCAGGAAATTCGCCACATCAACAACATGCGGCTCCCTCGCAGCATTCTCAATGATCGTACGACCAGTCGCCATAGAAGCAGCCATCATAATATTAATAGTAGCACCAACAGAAACCACATCCAGGAAAATATGGCTGCCATGCAGATTCTCCGCCTTGGCAACAATAGCACCATGACAGATATCAACATCCGCACCAAGAGCACGGAAACCCTTCAGATGCTGGTCGATCGGCCTGCTGCCGATATTACATCCACCCGGAAGCGGAACCTCCGCATGCTTATACTTACCAAGCAAAGCACCCAGAAGATAATAAGAAGCACGGATCTTCTTGATAAACTCATAATCCACGCTGAGATTGCCGATAGTAGAACCGTTGATCTTTACAGTAGACTTATCAATACGCTCAACCTGAGCCCCGATCTCGGAGATCGCCTCAAGCAGAACATTGATGTCCCTAACATCTGGCAGATTCTCGATCAATATAGTTTCATCAGTCATAATGGCTGCTGACAATATCGCAAGCGCCGCATTCTTCGCACCCGCAATATCCACTTCTCCAACCAGAGGATTGCCGCCTTTAATCACATACTGTTCCATAACACACCTCTATTATTTACTCCTCTATGAGCAGAAACTTTCTCTGAATTTACTGCAGGAACAAACGTTCCGCAATACCGTTTTTTAGGTCAGTTGTATATTATAACACATATTTCAGATTTGTAAACAATTTATGACGAAAACCTGTCACAACCCATGACCCGAAACACTCCAGCAAACCGTTTCCACAAGCCAACAGTTACGCCTTATCTCCCCTGTTCTTCAGTGCCTCAAGCACAACCTGGAGACTCCCCTCCAGATCCTTATCCTCTTCATCCACCACAATATCCGCATATTTCTCATACAAAGGAACACGCTCATCATAAAGACTCGCCAGCGTCTGCCCCTCCTTGAGCACAACACCACGCCCCTTAAGATTACCAAGACGCCTGGAAAGAAGCTCCAGCGAGATCTTAAGATACACCACAACACCCTCAGACTTCAGATGCTGCATAGCCTCATCGCAGTAAACCACACTTCCACCGGTAGCGATCACCGTATTCTCCACCTGGATCGAAGCATTCACACGATTCTCGATTGCCTTGAAGCCCTCCGTACCCTCATCTGCAATGATCTTACTCAAAGTCCTCTTCTCCGCCTTCTGGATCAGAAGATCTGAGTCAATAAACTGGTACCCAAGTACCTTCGCAAGTACGACACCGATGCTGCTCTTCCCCGCACCAGGCATTCCTATCAGTGTAATATTATTCATACTGTATCCTTTCATTTTAGCATAACAGCCACCAAATCTCAACAAACCTTACGGCTCCGCAGAACCTACCGTTTCTCTCTCCCTGCCTTCCCCGACGTCTTCAACTTCCCTGACGTCCCTGGCTTTCCTGACATCTTCAACTTCCCTGACATCCCTGGCTTTCCTGACATCTTCAACTTCCCTGACATCCCTGGCTTTCCTGACATCTTCAACTTCCCTGACATCCCCGGCTTTCCTGACATCTTCAACTTCCCTGACATCCCTGGCTTTCCTGACGTCTTCAACTTCCCCGCCATCTCTGCCATCTCTGCTTCGCTGTCTGATTCCCTGTCTGATTTCTTATCCAACTTCTTCTGCATCTGCTTCTTCTGCTGCTTCTTCTTTACGCTGTAGCCGAAGGTTCCCACCTTCCGGCCACCCGCCAGATACTCCCCATGGGAATAAACCAGAAGACCCGCATCATTAAGACGAAACCTGTTGTTTTTATCCATATAAGCTTCATCCGCATGGACCGCAAGCACATCCGCAAGAAACATATCATGAGACCCCAGCTCCTTCACCTCACGCACCCTGCACTCGATTGAAACCGGAGCCTCCCCGATCATCGGTGCAGAAACAAACTGCGCTTTCTCTTTCGTAAGGTTCAGCTTCCGGAACTTGTCCACATCACGTCCCGAACGGACCCCGCAGAAATCCGTTGCAAACGCCAGCTTCTCCGTTGTCAGATTGATCACAAATTCACCCGTTTTCCGGATCATATCATAGGAATAACGGGAAGGTCGGACAGAAATATAAGCCATCGCCGGATTGGTACACACCGTACCCGTCCACGCAACCGTTATGATATTATCATGCCCCTCACCATCGGTAACACTCACCATTACAGCCGGCAGCGGATAGATCATGTTCCCCGGCTTCCATAACTGTTTCGCCATTTTCCGTCACCTCTTATGCATAATCGCTGTTCATCAGCTGAGCAGCCTCCATCATAGCCGGGATCAGCTGCTTCTTTCTGGAAACCACACCCGGCAGACTGAAAGTATCTCCATCCGGTTTCCGCTCAAAAGCGATCTCCGCCATCTGCTGGCTGCCCTCCCCGTAAAACAGAAGCTCTGTAGACTCCTCCAGGATATTCGTCAGCATAAAATAAACTCTCGTGATATCATGACGGCCACACTCACTCACCATAAACGGCATCAGCTTCTCCTTGATCTCCTTAAGCTCCTCGCTGTCCATGGAACTGATCTGACCCACACCAAAGGAAACATTACCCTCACCGATAAACTTCTTGTAATCCTGATAAAAAATCTCCTCCGGAGACTTATCCTTCAGATTACTTCCCGCAGAAAACATCTCTCGGGCAAACTCCTCGATCTTGATCCCCGCGATCAGCGCAAGAGCACTGGCAGCGATCTTATCCGTCTGCGTACAGGTCGGTGAACGGAACATCAATGTATCCGAAATAATAGCCGCACAGAGAAGCCCCGCGATCTTTTCCGGGATCTCCAGTCTCTGCTCTCCGTAGATCTCATAAAGGATCGTCCCCGTACATCCCACCGGCTCATTACGAAAAGCAACCGGCGTCATAGTCTGCAAGGTACCCAGCTTATGATGATCGATGATCTCAAGGATCTCCGCCTTCTCGATATTATCAACAGCCTGATCCACCTCATTATGATCCACAAGAACCACTTTCTTTTTATGCATATCCAGAAAATTACGTCTGGAGATCGTACCGATACACTTACCATGAGGATTGATCACCGGAAACGCCCTGTGACGGTTTTTGATCATAACATCCTGGATATCATCCGTAAAATCCTCGGTATTAAACGTAACCATGTTATCCCGCTTCATAACAAAGCTGACCGGAATACTCTGGTTGATCAGACGCGCAATATTAAACGTATCATACGGAGACCGGATGATCACGATATTCTTCTCATGAGCAAGCTTTATAACCTTCTCGGAAACCACGATATTCAGCCCCACGATGATACAGCTGACATTCTGGCTGATCGCCTGAAGATGATCCTCCTCACGGTCACCCATGATGATCATATCATCCTCCTCAACGTAGCCCTCCAGCATCTTCGGGTTGGCAGTACCGACAAGCACACGCCCCTTCACAAAATATCCGTGTCCGTTACCTTCCACCACTTCACCGCCAACAGTCTCGGCAATTCTCTGATACTGCGTCCTCGCATTGGAAAGAAGATAACTGTCTGTAGTATCCATATAGGTCTTTGCGATATCACCAATCGTCACAAGCCCCTCCAGACACCCATCCTTATCACGGATCGGAAGAGAAACGATCCCGTTCTCCTGCATCAGATCCCAGGTATTCTTCAGCGACATATTCTTATCCGCCTGCGGACTGGTCCGGATATCCATATCCTTGACCTGCGTACCGATATTTCCCAGATAAGCCGGCGGCTGTACGCCAAAACGGTTCAGCACATACCTGGTCTCCTCATTGATCTGCCCCGCTCTCTTCGGGATATATTTTTTATTCTGCGTAGTTCTGTTCTTAATATCCGCATAAGCAATAGCCGAACAGATGGAATCCGTATCCGGATTCTTATGTCCGATTACAAATATTCTCTCCGGTTTTTTCATACACATCCATCCTTTTTCATCCAAAATAATCATAATTTAATATTTGCAAACAAAGCACCCAGGGAAGTAGTAGCCTCTTCCCCCGACTCCGGAAGCTCAAAAGACTCCTCCTCAACCTCCTTAGCCATCAGATCCGATGCCTCTTTAATACTCAGGCTCAGCTTACCATCCTTGATCGCGATAACCTTCACCTTAACCTTATCCCCAACACTCAAAACCTCAGAAGGCTTCCGTATCCTCTTCTCACAGATCTGAGAAATATGCACCAGCCCAGAAACCCCGTTCCCAAGCTCCACAAAAGCACCATACGGCTGCAAACTCTCAACCGTACCCTCCGTCACAAAACCAACCTGGATATTGGAAATCTTATTCCGTTTCTCCACTTCAGCCCTCTCACGAAGAATCTCCCTCGCCGAAAGCACCAGCCTCTTCTTCGCCTTATCAACCTCGATCACCCGCACCTGGATCGGCTTATTCAGAAACACCTCAGTATCCTCAACAAACTCCAAAGCAAGCCTCGACGCCGGAATAAAACCACGGACACCCTCAACATAAGCAATGGCACCCCCGTTAACGATCCCCTTCACAACAACATCCAGCACCTCACCCGAATCCTGAAGCTCCTTCAGCCTGTCCCAGGCAAGCACATCCGCAGCATCCGCTCTGGAAAGAAGAATATTCCCCTGACCATCATCCCTGCGAAGAACCATCGCCTGAACCTCATCCCCCGGCTGAACAGCCTCTTTAATATTAAACCCCGGCACCCGGGAAAACTCCTCCACCGGAATAAAACCCTCAGCATAAAACTTAAGGTCAAGAACAACCCCCGACTCATCCACACTCACAACAGTCCCTGAGATAATATCACCCTCATCGATCCTCTTAAAAGAAGCCTCCAGCTCCCTCTCAAAATCCTTCATAGACTCCGCCATATCCAGACCTCCCATTCAAACAAAAAACAAACCACCGCCGCCCCCAAAACAGCCGACAGCACTATAATCCTAATCATTATAGCATGCACACCCCACCCGCGCTATATTTTTTTCCACAAGCCCCAGACCTCACAGGCATCCAGCACGCGCCGATGCCACACATACATCACTCACCTCCAGCACACCTCACAGGCATCCAGCGCAGCGCCGATGCCACACATCCCCCCGTCAGACCACAAGGAAACTCAGCCCTTGCAGCCATCCAGCGCAGCGCTGATGGCCCACCACCTCCCGTCAGACCACTCAATCCCCACACATCCAAAAAAATCCCTCACTCAAAACACCCCCTCAGCAGAAAATACTCCCCTCAATACTACAAATATCCCTAACAAAGGATACAGTTTATACATCCAACATAAATTACCCACCCAATCACCACACAAACTTATCACTCCCACAACCAACGCACAGGACGGACTGCCGGAGGGACGGCTGCATGGTCGGGACCCGGTGCGTCGGAGTAAGCCGCTGGTCATACTTAGCGCCTGAGGCTTCTGACGGGAAGGTACTCTGCGGCCACAAGCCGCAGAGTAAGCCCCATCTGTCTGAGCCAGGTACGCATCAGCGTACATGGCGAGTTATGGGGCGCCCTGCACGGCAGAAGACTCAGACGCTTAGTATGACCCGGCGAAACGACCGCACCAGGCACGACCATGCAGCCGCCCCTCCGGCAGTCCGTCCGTCCCTCCCTCCATCCATCCCCACCCACAAAAAAAAAGAGCCCCAAAAAGGCCCAAAAACGAGGAGTGCCCCGGTAGTGGCTTACCGGGGCGATTATTATGAAAAAAATTGTATGTGTAATGATACAGATACACACCATTACAGCGTCTTTCGTAACGTTCTTTCGAACTATCCCTATACTACCAGACAAATATGAACAAACAATGAACATCTCGTAAACAATTAGCGCATTTGCACAATTTTTTTCAAAACACCCTCCCCCAATTTATAAAAACACCACATTCACAAACAAAACCGAAGCCCTAAGCATTGTACATATTGTACATCTCAGCCAAACAAACCAACAACAACCCCAACAAAAGAGCCACAACCCTCACCCTCTAACAAAAACTCCATCTAAATCTCCATCAAAAGTTCCATCCAAACACCATCACCGCCGTGAAAGCATCCCCTTAATAAACTCAATCGCCTTCTCAAAAATATTCTTCACATCAGACTTCGTAACACCCATATCCTTCAAAGTACTATAAGCATCACTCACATACCCCTTGATCTGATCATCACTCATCTCAATCCCACGGAACTTACTGATGATATTAACCAGCGAACTCTTATCATCCTCATTAAGACTCACCCCAAAATGATCCGCAGCCTCATCGATCCCCTGAGAAATCTCATCATCCGTGATCTGGTTAGAATCAAAAAGCCCCTTCACATAAACAATGATATCCCCAACCTTATCCGGATCAGAAGCAAGAGACCCAACCTCATTATCCTTCAGGATCTCCTCCGCCTGACTCATAACAGAACCAGAATCAGACGCCATAACCATCATCGGAGATGTACATGAAATAACACCCGCAATAACCAAAGCTGTAACCTTGTTCAATCTTCTCATAATATTCAACCTCCATACGGGCACCAGCCCTTATCAAAAATTGCCTTTTACTATTTTTAACTATCTTTTACTGCCTTTTTATTACCTCATCATTACCTTTTCGACGCCCCTCAGTATACCACACACCCCCACCCCTCTGTAAACCTCAATTTTCCCCATTCCCACCCACACCATTCAGACTTTATGTATATCATCAAAAATATATTCACAATATTTTCATATTTTAAACAAACTTTCCTAACATCTCATCAGTAAAATAAAAAATGTAAATTTTTCATTACTTACTTATGTCTGACACCTCAGACATAACCTCCTTTCTATGACAAATATATAGGTCCGGACAGGAAACCTCTCCAACATTCCCGTCCGGAAACGCAAAAAGAACCCGGAACAGCTGCCCGGGCTCTTTTTGCATTTATCATATATTAATTTTTCTCATCATAAATACAGTTGGCAAGCATCGCAAACTGCTCCAGTGTCAGCGCCTCACCCCTGATATTCAGCGGAAGATCACACCTGTTGAACACATCCTCGATCTCCTCCTTACTCAGGGAAAAATCTCCGGAATTTCTGATCCCGTTCACAAGTGTCTTTCTCCTCTGGTTAAAAGATGCACGGATCAGACGGAACATAAGCCCCTCATCCTTCACATCCACCGGCGGCTTCTCATAACGCGTCAGCTTGATCACCGCACTTCCAACCTTCGGCCGCGGCATAAAACAGTTCGGCGGTACATTCGCAACGATCTCCGGCTTCGCATAATACTGCACAGCCAGGGAAAGCGCACCGTAATCCTTGGTACCGGGACCAACCTGCATACGGTCTGCAACCTCCTTCTGCACCATGACAGTGATCGAATCCACAGGAACATTCTTCTCAAAAAGCCCCATGATGATCGGAGTCGTAATGTAATACGGCAGATTCGCAACCACCTTCACAGGCTTACCGCCGTTTTTCTCATCTGCGATCTTTTTGATATCCGTTTTCAGGATATCGTTATTGATCACGGAAACATTATCCCAGTCCTTCAACGTATCCTTAAGGATCGGGATCAGCGAACTGTCGATCTCCACAGCAGCCACCTCTCTGGCAGCCTCCGCAAGATACTGGGTCATAGTTCCGATACCCGGACCGATCTCCAGTATAAAATCATCCTTCGTGATACCCGAAGACTCAATGATCTTTTCCAGAACATGCTCGTCGATCAGAAAATTCTGACCAAACCTTTTCTGGAAAACAAAATGATACTTTTGAAGGACTTCAATGGTATATTTCGGGTTACCAAGATAAGGTCTGGCCATATTTTTTACCTCTGCTTTTTCTTATTTTCAGCTGAAATCCTTTTCAAAAAGTACCGTGTAACCATCACGGTCCACACGCTTCTTGGAACGCTTGAACAATCCGCTCTGATCTCTCTCCATAGCCTTATCCAGCATGGTCTTCACAGTACCGATACACATCGGCTGATCCTCCTTCTGGTTGATCCCGATCAGATTATACAGAGCAAGCATGCCCATCTGGTCGATACGGAATCCATTCTCCATGGTATAGACCTTGGCGAAATTAACAAGTTCATCGTTTGTAAATACAGGAATGTTGATCATGGATGTAAACTTCTTCGCAAGCTTCGGATATCTTGCGATCAGCTTACGCATACCGATCTTTTCATCCTCCAGGATCACGATCATTCCCTTTGTGTTTCCGGTCATAGCTTCCTCAAGCTCATCTGCTGTTTCCTGGGAAAGCTGGTTTGCATCCTCGATAACAAGGAAACCGCCGGCAAGCTTGGATACGATCTCCGGAATATCCTTTCCGTTGAGATCATCCGCAAATATATAGGCAACCTTGGAAGCCTCGATATTCAGCTCTTTACAGATTGCCGGGATCAGACTTGAGATCAGTCTCGTCTTACCTGTTTCTCTGCCGCCCATAACGATCACATTTCCGGTCTGGGAGGTCTTGTCTGCTGCGCCCATCTGCACATCGCAGAGTACATCAAGCAGCTGTTCCTTCATTCCGGGAACTGTAACAAAATAGGTGAAAAGCTGTTTCTCTTCATCTGTGAGCTCTTTCTTTCTGGAAACGATCTTTGTAGGATCCTTTTCCGGATGGATCGTAGCGATAAATTTCTCAAGCTGCTCTTCCTCGCTGAGCTCCTCTTCCTCATCGTCCTCTTCCATGGCTTCATCAGAATCATCACCGATGAGACTGCTGATAAAGTCATCCTCATCCTCTTCCTGGAAGTCAAAGGCGTCATCACTGTATTCTTCTTCCTCATCAAGAAGATTTTCCTCTTCCGCTGAAGCCACCGGTTCCTCATGATGAAGCTTCGCTGAAGGCTCTGCTGCCGCCTTCTGCACCTGCTCCTCAGATTCCAGTGAAAGAATCTCCGGAAGCACATCCTCTTCTTCCACCGGCTTCTGTACTCCTGACGGACCATTCAGAAACTCTGCTTCTGCAGCCTGAAGATCCTCCTCAGTAACCGGCTCCTCATCTTCATCAAATACGATATCCGGAAGTCTGGTATCGGAAGTCTCCGTTACCTCTTCCTCCTGCTGAGCGGAGATCTGCGCCATGATATCCTCGATATCTGCCGCATCCGGCTCCTCCGGAACAAATTCATCAGCCGCAATATCCAGATCCTCAATACCTGCCGGCTCTTCCGTTACGTCGGACTGCTGGACATCCGGAGATTTTTCTTCCTCCGGGATATCGATTCCCTGCTGTGTAGCTGCTGCCAGAATAGTATCCTCCAGGTTGAAGTCCTTATCTTTATCCTTCCCGGACCTGTCACCTACAGATGCCGCAATCTCCTCGATACTTCCGAAAATTCCGGACGCGTCCGGGATCTCTGCGGAACTGCTTGCATTCTCCGGGTCCACATTGATCATGGACTTCGGGATCTTCAGCTCCGGCATACGGATCGTTGCGGAAAAATCAGGCTTTCCTTCCTCATTGAGCGGAACCCCTGCAGACTTCTCCTCACTTTCCTCATTTCCGGCAGCCTTCTCCTTCATGATCTCTGCAACACTCTGGGACAAAGACATCTCTGTAGCTTTCTCAGCCTCAGCTTCTTCCGCTTCCTGATAAGTCTCTTCTTCCTCTTTATCCTGCTGTTCCTGAGCCTGCAGCTTCATACTTCCGGATGACAGGTTCTCAACACCGGATGCCAGCGGGATCTCATCCGCTTCCTGTCCGGAAAACTCTTCCTGCTCTTCAGAAAGCTCATCCGAAGCTTCCTCACTTCCTTCTGCTGCTTCGATCTCCTCAGAATCTGTAAACTCCTCTGACGGTTCTGCTGCCGCAGCAGTCTCAGCCTCCGGCGCTTCCGCCTGTTCCGTCACATCCTCAGAGCCTGTGGAAACCTCATCCTGCTCTTCATCCTGCGCAGCTTCTTTTTCCTCCATATCCTCTTCCGCAGATTTCTTATGTCCGCCAAAGATATCACGGAATCCCTTGGAAAGCTTCTCCTGGAATGTCTCCGCACTGTTCAGATCCCGCTCATCATCTACCTGGATAGTATCTGTGACCGGTTTTGCCTCCTCATACTCGCCGGATGCTTCCTTGCTCTCCCTGATCTCCTGCGCCTTTTCCGGCGGGATCAGCTTCGGGATAAAACGCTGTTCGTATTTCTCTTTCTCTTCGCCAGTGAGAACACCCATCCGCTGTTTCAGGTCAAGGGCCTTCATCACATAAGTTCCGTCATTGAACCAAAGGATCATCTCATTGCAGAGATCCAGGCACTTCTGCTTGTCTCCTGCCTTGTAATAGAGCTTGGCCAGCTCATAGGACCAGCGCTCCGTAAATTCCTTCTCCTTATATTCCTCAAGAATACGGATCTGTTCATTCAGAGATGCATTCTTCGCTCTGGCGATCTTATATTTCAGTATATACTGGCTGTTATCATTACCTGCCACTTCTCTGTATTCATCAAAGAATTCTGTGGCTTCACTGATCTGTCCCATTTTCAGGGAAACCTCGATCAGACGGTAAAGTATGTTCTTGCCGATCGGCGCTCTGTGGTAGGCAAGAAGAAAAATTTCCTTGCTCTCTTCATAGCGCTTGTTGGCCGCGTAGATCTCGCCCACTACACAAAGGGTACGGACGTTTTTCACACGACGCCAGTCAATGCTGTCAACAATCTGCATGGCGCCTTTGTAATCCTGGGTCTCGACCAGCTTATTGATCTGTCCCAGCTTAACGCGAAACTCCTCTTTATCCAAAATATTCACCAACTTTCCATAATCAGAATCAGTTTACCATATGCATACGGGCTTGTCAAAACCCTTTAGGCATATAAACATGCCCCTTTACCACCTGAAAAACCCTGTTGATCTTGAACTGATGGCTGACAAAATCATCCAGTCCTGTACAGGTGATCAGAGTCTGTATATCGTGGATGCTTTCCAGCAGATATGTCTGCCTGCTGCTATCCAGCTCCGAAAGAACATCATCCAGCAGAAGAACCGGTGTATCCCGGATCTTTTTCTTCACCAGATAGATCTCCGAAAGCTTCAAGGAAAGGGCCGCAGTCCTCTGCTGCCCCTGGGAACCATACCTCCGGATGTCGATCCCGTTGACCTTTACGCAGAAATCATCTCTGTGCGGTCCCACGGAGGTCAGCTTCATCCGAAGATCCCGCTCCCGGTTCCTGGAAAGCTTATCCTCAAACTCGGCCGCCGTCACACTTGGCTCGTACAGGATCTCCAGCTCCTCGATCCCGCCGGTAAGGCCTTTATGAAGCCCCCTTGCGATCTCGTTAAGCTCCTGCACAAAGGCTTCCCGCTTCCCGATGATTTTCTTTCCGTAATCGACCATCTGCATATCCCAGACATCCAGAGTACTTTTCAGCCCGGGGTTCATATAACAGTCTTTGAGAAGACGGTTTCTCTGGTTCACGATGTGATTGTAGCCGGCCAGCTCCGTGATATAAACACCATCCAGCTGACAAAGCTCCGAATCCAGAAAACGTCTTCTCTCTCCCGGTCCATTCTTGATAATATTAAGATCCTCCGGAGAAAAAAACACCAGATTCACCACCCCCAGCAGCTCCCTTGCCTTGCGGATCGGCAGCCCGTTGATGGCAACTCCCTTTGCTTTGTTTTTCCGGAGGTGCATGTCTATTTTGTATGAAAGATCGCCCTTCTTCACCATCATTCGGATATGGGATTCCTCATTCTCAAAGCGGATCATCTCCCGGTCCTTGCTTCCCTTGTGGGATTTGCTGGTACCTGCCAGATAAACCGCCTCCAGGATATTGGTCTTTCCCTGGGCATTGTCGCCGTAGAGAATATTGGTGCCCTGATCAAAATTCATCTCCAGCGACTCATAATTCCTGAAATTATTCAGTCTGATGGATTCAATGTACATTCCTTCACCCGATCACATAAATATCTTTTCCATCGTAGGAAATGGTATCTCCAGGATGGATCTTGCGGCCACGGCGGTTCTCCACCTCGCCGTTCACCAGTACCAGACCATCATTGATGGCATATTTCGCCTCAACGCCGTCCTCCACAACACCGGCCAGCTTCAGCGCCTGACCAAGCTTGATAAATTCGTCTTTAATTCTGATCTCCAATTTTTTCTCCTCTTATCTCCGGGGTATTTTCTCTGTCAGATCGATCTTTTCTGATCTCCTGGCGGTATTTAAAATCCCCCCAAATACAAATTTCACCGGAAGGCGGTAATTTAAATACCCCCTTCCAGCAGTTTACGCATGAAACAATTCTCAGAACACGATCGCATTACCATATACAATCGGTCAAAAACGGTCACACATTTTTGGTGTATCCGTTTATATCAATCCTGATATCTGCCGTCAGGCTGTACGTGTCCTACGGACACTTACATATTCTGACTGCCGAGCTCAATTCTGTTCACAGCTTCAAGCATGTGCGTCTCACACGTACACTCACATTCCCGAAGCTGCTGCGTACATCTCTTGTCCCTTATTCCTTATATTTCCCAGGTCTTATCTGGCCTGATTCTGATTGATGTTTACAGGAAGGATCAGGTAAGTATAGTTCTCCTCATCGTCACGGATAAAGCACGGGGCCTTCGGATTTACAAGATAGATCGTCACGGTTTCATCATCAATAACACGAAGCGCATCGATCAGGAATTTCGGGTTGAAGCCGATCATGATATCCTTACCCTCTTTTTCAATATCGATCTCTTCATTCATGGAACCCATTGCAGAATCAATGCGCAGCTCCATATCATCGTCTGTGATGTTGATGATGATCGGTTTTTTATCAACCTCACGTACCAGAAGTGTGGCACGATCGATACAATCCAGGAACTCTTTTTTGTTGATCTTCAGTTTTGTCTCATAATCACTGGAAAGCATCTGGTCAATTCTGAAATATTCTCCCTCGATCAGTCTGGAAACTACCATAGTCTGATCAAATTCAAATAAAATATGGTTTTTTGTAAAGTAAATGCTGACCTGATCATCTACTTCTCCGGAAAGGATCTTGCTGACCTCGCTTAAAGTTTTGCCCGGAACTACCACCTTACGGTCAGAATAATCTTTCTTAAGAGACATTTTGCGGATAGAGATACGATGTCCGTCCAGAGAAACTACCTTCAGACAGTTATTTTTGATCTCAAAAAGTTCACCGGTCATAAGCTTATTGTTTTCATTTACAGCAATCGAAAAAATAGTCTGGCGGATCATTTCTTTCAGTGTGTACTGAGAGATGGTCAGCGGTTCATCCTTCTCGATCATCGGTAAATAAGCAAAATCTTCTCCTGATTTTCCAGGGATATTGAATTTTGCTTTTTCACAGGTAATGGTTGCTGCATATTTATCATCGGTCTTAATGGTAACATCATTATCCGGAAGTCGTCTGATGATTTCATAGAAGATTTTTGCATCAAGAGCAACTTTACCTTTTTCTTCAATAGTACCCTCAACGATGGTTTCAATTCCCAGCTCCATATCGTTGGTGGTAAATTTGATCTGGTTTGTGGTTGCATCCATGAGAATACATTCCAGGATTGGCATTGTGGTTTTTGATGGAACTGCTTTGAGTGCGATACTTACACTTTTTAACAGACTTGATTTGGAGCAGATGATTTTCATAGTGTGTATAACTCCCTTTCTGAACAATTTGTGGTTTTTATAAATATATTTATAGAAAAAATCCGCAGTAACCGCCGTAGGGGGCCAGATTTTGTGAAAAACTCCCGCAGGCCTGATGTTTTCAGGGGTTTTCCGTTGGGATAACTTTGTGTAAAAGTGGTATTTTCGCATGTGAATAACCCGGGGATAAAATTACCGCCGCGTTTTGGCAAAAAAGTTGTACACATCTCTCCACATACAATCAACACGTTATACACCAGTAATGTGGAAAACTTCCCTAACCTTGTGGATTAATCTTCTTTTTCAATATATCAATGGTATTTTTTAAGTTATCGTCGTTCTGCAATTCGTTTTCGATCTTTTCGATACCGTGCATAACGGTGGTATGGTCACGGTTTCCGAGCGCTTTTCCGATATTTTTCAAAGGTGTGGATATGATCTCACGGCAGAGATACATGGAAACCTGGCGGGGCATGACGATCTTGGAGTTTCGTTTGTTTCCGCTTAAGTCCGCAGGTGTGACTCCGTAATGCTCTGCAACAACGGAGATGATGTATTCCGGTGTGATCACTTTTTTCTCATCCGGAGAAATAATATCCTTCAGTGCCTGCTCTGCCAGCTCCAGAGTTACTTCCTTTTTCTCAAGCTTGGCTCCGGCCATGACCTTGTTGAAGGCACCTTCCAGCTCACGGATATTGGATTTGATATTGGTAGCGATATATTTGATAACATCTTCACTGATGTTGTAGCCGTTCATTTCTTCATTTTTATGAAGGATCGCCATTCGGGTTTCGTAATCAGGCAGCGTGATATCTGCGATCAGACCCCACTCGAACCGGGAACGGAAGCGCTCTTCCAGGATTTCCATATCCTTTGGTGGTTTATCAGAGGATATGATGATCTGCTTTTTGGCACTGTGAAGACTGTTAAATGTATGGAAAAATTCCTCCTGTGTGGATTCTTTTCCTATAATAAACTGAATATCATCGACAAGAAGAACGTCGATATTTCTGTATTTTTCACGGAATTTGCTCATTGCCGTGTTATTTCCGTTTCGGATGGTTTCGATCAGCTCGTTGGTAAATTCCTCACTGGTTACATACAAAACACGGCTGTTTTCGTCGTGTTCCAGAATGAAATGAGCGATGGAATGCATAAGATGCGTCTTACCAAGACCGGCTCCGCCATAGATAAACAGTGGATTGTAGGTATCTCCCGGTGATTCGGCAACTGCAAGAGCTGCGGCCTGGGCGAATTTGTTATTACTTCCTACAACGAAGGTGTCGAAGGTGTATTTTGGATTTAAATGCGCCTCTTCGTAACGTGTATCCTGAACCTGTTTATCATAAGAAGTGTTTTTTTCTGTTTTTTTGGGGAGATCTTTTTCCAGAACGAAGCGAACCTCGCATTCTTCCATGCCTGTCAGCACACAGATAGTAACCTGTAGGGGTATTTTGTAGCGTTTACTGATGTAATTGACTCCGATCGCTGCCTGTTCAGAGGGAACAACCACTGTTATCAGCTTTCCGTCAACCTCATAAACTTTCAGCGGCTTGAGCCAGGTATTAAAAGGGACATCAGTCACCTCATATTCAGATTTGACAGTTTGCAGGATCTCCTCCCATTTTTCAATAACAGCGTCCATTTTTTCCTCCCATGAGTATTATAATAACCCCAGTCTGCGACTGGAGATAGATATCCTTTTATATATTACAATGAAAATGGGGTTTTCGCAATGGAAAATCCTTGAGATTTTGGGGAAAAGAATGTGGATAATGTGGGGAAATTACTGTGGATTAGGGTGGATTATTGTGGATAAGAGTCCTGGAGGTTTCCATAAGTCGAGAATTGGTGGAAAATGTGGAAGAATTATGTGTATAAAAAAATCCACCTTAAAAATACCGCAAATAAAGGGTTTTTTTGAAAACGATGTGAACAAACCCTCCGAAAAAGTGGATAGATTTCCGGTCAATCCACAAGTTATCCACAAGTTATCCACAAAATGTGGATAATGTTACGTAAACCATAAGCGCTTTCCACATAAGAGAAAAAAATAAATACCGTAAGGTAGGGGTATTTTATAGAACCCTTGATTTTATCGGGTTTTTTGCAATTTTTACTTGACGAAAAGGAGGTTTATTTATATAATTGAAACGATGTTCTGAATGATAAGTTATTTCATAACAATTAAAAATAGATAAAGGAGGTGCTTTACCTATGAAGATGACATTTCAGCCAAAAAAGAGATCCAGAGCTAAAGTTCACGGCTTCAGAGCTCGCATGAGCACAAAGGGCGGACGTAAAGTATTAGCTGCAAGAAGATTAAAAGGAAGAAAACAGTTATCAGCATAAGCTGCAAGACCGCATTTATGTGGTCTTTTCTTCTATCCGGAGAAATATCCGCGCAGGCGGAATCTAATTAAGGAGGATTCGTTTGATCAGATCAGAGTCCTTAAAGAAAAATCAAGATTTTAAAGTTGTATATCAGAACGGAACATCGTACGCAAATCGGCTTCTGGTGATGTACGTGCTGAAGAATCAGCACATGAAGAATCGTCTGGGAATATCAGTAAGCAAAAAAGTAGGGAACAGTGTGGTTCGCCACAGACTCACCAGATTGATCAGAGAAAGCTATCGTCTCAACGAAACAGATTTTGACAGTAACCTTGATATTGTAGTAGTAGCGAGAGCCGCAGCCAAGGGCAAGAGCTTTCACGAGATCGAGAGTGCTTTTCTGCATCTTGCAAGAAAGCATCATATAACAGGGAATGAACATGATAAAGAAATTTCTGATTAAGATGATAAGGCTCTATCAAAAATATATATCGCCGATGAAGAGAACGAAATGTCCTTATATTCCCACATGTTCTCAATATGGTTTGGAAGCAATCGAAAAATATGGCGCATTTAAGGGCAGTCTTCTTGCGGTATGGAGGATATTGCGATGCAATCCTTTTTCCCACGGAGGCTATGACCCTGTGCCATGAATTATTTTGTGACTGTTCAGCCTTTTCCCGGGCAGAGCAGTTATCGGAATTTGTAACTGTTCAGTACCTCCGCAGTTAGTGGACGAATGAATAGTTACCGGACTTTTACAATTGAATAAGAAGTCTAGGAGGAAATGAATTTGGAACTGTTTTTAGCAACAAAAACCGGAACTCCTATTATCGGACAGATCGCGTCTGTGATGGGATGGATCATGGATGGCATATATAAGATGCTTGACGGCCTGTTCGGAATCCAGAACATTGGTCTTTGTATCATTATCTTCAGTATTCTTATCTTTGCCTTTATGACACCGCTGCAGATCAAGCAGCAGAAATTCTCCAAGTTAAGCGCGATCATGCAGCCTGAGATCCAGAAGATCCAGAAGAAATATCAGGGTAAAAAGGATCAGGCTTCCATGATGAAAATGAACGAAGAAACCCAGGCTGTTTATCAGAAATATGGTGTTTCTCCAACCGGTAGCTGTGTACAGTTAGCCATTCAGATGCCTATTCTGTTTGCTCTGTATCAGGTTATTTACCGAATTCCTGCTTACGTTGGAAGTGTAAAGAACATTTTTACTGGTGTAGTTGACAACCTGCTAGCTGTAAACGGATACACAGATATCCTGCAGCAGTTTATCACAGACCATTCCATGACACGAGTGCGTCTCGTTATGGACAGTGCCGGAAATGCTACAAGTAACTCGATTGTTGATTTTCTGTATGCACTTTCTCCTTCCCAGTGGAAAGAGCTGGCACAGATGGATCAGTTTTCAGGATTTTCTGATGCGATCACAAAAGCATCCGGCAATATTTCCAAGATGCAGGGCTTCTGTGGACTGAATATCGCAGACCAGCCGCTGTACTATATCATGGAATTCTTCAAAAATCATGGTTCTCTGTTACTTGCGATCGTAGCACTTCTGATCCCGGTTCTTGCATGGGCAACTCAGATGCTGAACCTGAAGCTTATGCCACAGGCTGCAACACAGCCGGCAGACGGAAATGATCAGGCCAGCGCAATGGCAAACTCCATGAAAACCATGAACATGGTCATGCCTCTGATGTCTGCATTCTTCTGTTTCACATTCCCGGTTGGTCTTGGTATCTACTGGATCGCCAGTGCTGTCGTTCGAAGTGCCCAGCAGTTTGCGATCAATCGTCATCTTGATAAGATGAACATTGATGATCTGGTTAATGAGAATATGAAGAAGATCGAAGCGAAGCGTGCGAAGGAAGGACTTCCGCCGCAGAAGATCACCAATCAGGCTCATCAGTCCGCCAAGAATATCAATAAACCTGTGATCAATAAGGGCAACAGCGGAAACAATGGTGCTTCAGACAGAGCACAGAAGGTTGATACTGCTTATGAGAAGGCAAGAAGTGCAAAACCGGGCAGCATCACAGCTAAAGCAAATCTCGTAAGAGACTTTGATGAGAGAAATAAGAAGAAATAATCAGGAACGGAGGGGTTCGTAATGGAGGATTACATTCAGTTTTCAGCAAAAACAAAGAATGAAGCTATCACAAAAGCGTGTCTTGAGCTTGGAACTTCCAGTGACCAGCTTGATATTCAGGTTATCAGTGAAGGCAGCTCCGGATTCTTCGGAATCGGCAGCAAACCTGCCGTGATCAAAGTTCGCAGAATCGAGCCAGTTTCTGATATGCAGGAAATCGATGAACTGGTAGAGTCCGTGAAACTGGACGCTATCAAAGAAGAGAAGAAATTAGAAAAGCCTTTTACTCCGGATGTAAAGAAAGAATCTGCACCGAAAGCAGCTCCTGCAGAGGAGAAGAAGCCGGTGAAGAAAGAAGCTGTACAGGTGGAGAAGGCATCCGAAGAAGCACCTGCAAAGGCAGCAGCGCCAAAGGAAAGACCTGCAAGGGATTTCCAGGGCAAAGCAAAGCCTGCACGTGAGAAACAGCCAAGAGCTCCAAAGGAGCGTCAGCCGAAGGAAACACGTGAGAGAGCACCGAAGCAGGGCAGACCGATAGAGATCCTCAGCGATCCGGAGAAGATCAGAGAGGTTGAGGAGAGAGCAGTCGTATTTCTTCGTGACGTATTCGGCTCCATGGATCTTGGAGAAGTGGAGATCACATCGAAATACAACACTGCAGACGGTTCTCTGGATGTGGATTTTGAAGGTGAGGATATGGGTATCCTCATCGGAAAAAGAGGCCAGACACTGGATTCTCTTCAGTATCTGACAAGCCTTGTGGTAAACAAAGGCGAGTCTACCTACATTCGTGTAAAACTCGATACCGAGGACTACAGACGCCGTCGTAAGGAAACTCTGGAGAACCTTGCAAGAGGAATCGCCTTCAAGGTAAAGAAAACCAGAAAACCGGTAGTTCTGGAACCGATGAATCCGTACGAAAGAAGGATCATCCATGCATCTCTGCAGGGTAACCGCTATGTAGAGACAGTCAGTGAGGGAGAAGAACCTTACAGACATGTAGTAGTAAAACTGAAACGCAATAATTGATGATCCACCGGTAAAGCTATAAGCCGTATCCCGGAGCGTAAGCTCCGTGGGTACGGCTTTTTTGTATGGAACTGAAAATTAAAAATTATCATTGCAATCTCCGCAACAATTCTTTATAATCATTGAAGAGCAAATAACAAAAGATATTTCTGCAGCGGACATCCGGAATGCAGAGATTAGAGCGTATTTGAAAAATCATTCCCGCAATCTGCACGCCCCACTTTGCGGTATATTTTGCCCGAATTCAGTTGCCGTAGCCCGCTACGGCGCCTTCATCCGGACAAAATCTCCCACAAATTGTGACGCACATCTTGCAGAAAGCCTTTTTCAAACACGCTCTAGCATTATAAATATGGAAACTGACAGAAGATGTTATTCTAGGTGAAAGCGTGAATAACACGTGTTTTTTGCGTGTAAAAAGCTTTTCCGGAGTAACATTTTTGCGTTTAACCGGATGCTTTTATCCGAATGCTTTTATCCGTTTGACAAAGGAGAGTGAAAAATGGAAGAGACAACGATTGCTGCGATTTCCACAGCCATGAGCGCATCGGGAATCGGGATCGTCAGGATCAGTGGCCCGGAGGCTTTTGAGATCGCATCCGGAGTATACCGTTCCAAGGGTGGAAAAAAATCTCTGAAAAACGTCCCAAGCCACACCATCCATTATGGATATATTTATGATAACGAAGAAATGGTAGACGAAGTGCTGGTCATGGCCATGCGCGGACCACGGACATACACAGGAGAAGATACCATAGAAATCGATTGCCACGGCGGCGTTTTAGCCATGAAAAAGGTACTGGAAACTGTGCTGAAAAACGGAGCCATTATTGCCGAGCCGGGAGAATTTACCAAGCGTGCATTCCTCAATGGAAGGATCGATCTTTCCCAGGCAGAGGCCGTTATGGATGTGATACAGTCCAAAAATGAGTACTCATTAAAGAATTCTGTAGGACAATTAAAAGGCTCGGTCCGAAAAACTGTACAGCAGATCAGAGAAAAACTACTGTACCATATAGCGTACATTGAATCGGCATTAGACGACCCAGAGCACTATGATCTGACAGGATATTCGGAAGAATTAGAGCAGATCGTAGCAGAAGAAAAAGAAAAAATACAGAACTTGTTAAAAACAGCCGGAGACGGAAAGATCATACAGGAAGGTATCCGGACCGTGATCCTGGGTAAGCCGAACGCAGGGAAATCTTCTCTGCTGAACCTGCTTCTGGGAGAGGACAGAGCCATCGTGACCGATATCGCAGGAACCACCAGAGACGTACTGGAAGAGTATATCAACCTGCATGGGATCACATTAAAGATCGCTGACACAGCCGGAATCCGTCAGACAGAAGACATCGTAGAGAAAATCGGTGTATCCAAAGCCAAAGAAATGGCAGCAGACGCAGACCTGATCCTCTATGTCGTAGATTCCTCCGTACCGTTAGATGAAAACGACGAAGAAATCATAAAAATTTTGCAAGAGAAAAAGACAATTGTCCTCTACAGCAAGACAGACCTTGAATCTGCTATAGATATAGAGGATTTAAAGAGCAGAATAAACCAGCCGGTGATCCCAATCTCCGCAAAAGAAGAAACCGGGATTACAGACCTGGAAGAAAAAATCCGGGAAATGTTCTTCAGTGGGGAGATTGACTTCAATGATGAAGTCTACATCACCAATGAACGCCACAGACAGGAGCTTTTAAAAGCACAGGAAAGTCTTTCTCTGGTAGAAAATAGCATAGAAAGCGGAATGCCGGAGGATTTTTATTCCATAGACCTGACAGATGCATACGAAAGTCTGGGACGGATTCTGGGAGAATCACTTGGGGAAGACCTTGTTAATGAGATATTTTCTAAATTTTGTATGGGGAAATAATAACCGCATGGGCTGCGGAGGCCCCGGCCGAATGGCCGCATAGATTGCGGAATCCCGGCCGTATATGCCGCATGGATTGCGGAACTCCGGTCGTATAACCGCATGGGCTGCGGAGGCCCCGGCCGAATGCCCGTATGGATTGCGGAACTCCGGCCGTATATGCCACATGGATTGCGGAACTCCGGTCGTATATGCCGCATAGGCTGCGGCCTCCGGCTGTATGGCACATAGGCTGCGGCCCCGCAGAGGGTAGATCACATTGGAATGTGAGAAAACCGCAAAGGGGCACAAGGCCGCGCCCCTCTGCACACCCCTGGGCCTTTTTTATATAGTGCAGCGATTGTGGAAAGCTGAAAGAAACTAACTTGTGTCTGTATGCTTCTGTATCGGCAATTCGACACTGAGCCGAAATATATCTAACGGAACTTTGTATATTTCTGAAGGGATATATTGTTGCATAATATAGATTGCGGAGACCCCGCCGTATATACCGCATAGATTGCGGAACTCCGGCTGTATATGCCGCATGTATTGCGGCTCCCTGCTGTACGCCACATGGACTGCAGAATTCCGCAGACGTGCACCGCACGTCGAGAACCTCATTACAGTTCCACTGCAACCCCCTCGGCACAACGTTCCGCATCCAATACCGAAGCATACAGACAAAAGTCAACACCGTACCCCACACCACAACCCAAGAACTCCTAAAAAAAAAGCCCGAGGGGTGTGCAGAGGGGCCGTGGCTTTACGGCCCCTTTGCGGTTTTCCACAGCTTCCCAAAGCAAAAAAACCAGGCCTTCTGCCAAGCAAGAAAGTAAAAATAAAACCAAAAACCAACCACACAATAAACAAAGAAAAAGAAAATCACAAAGAAAAATAAAGAAAAAGAATAAGAGAAAAAATAAAGGAGAAAAAGCATGAAAAATCTGGAACAGTTTTTCGACATCATAGTAGTAGGCGCCGGCCACGCAGGCTGTGAAGCATCACTGGCATGCGCCCGCTTAGGGCTCAACACAGTCATGTTCACAGTCAGCGTAGACAGCATCGCCCTTATGCCCTGCAACCCTAACGTAGGCGGCAGCTCCAAAGGCCATCTCGTCCGTGAGCTGGATGCTCTCGGTGGGGAAATGGGTAAAAACATAGACAAAACCTTCATCCAGTCCAAAATGCTCAACCAGTCCAAAGGCCCTGCAGTCCATTCCCTTCGTGCACAGGCCGATAAACAGGCCTACAGCACAGAAATGAGAAAGACACTGGAAAATACAGAGAACTTAACCATCCGCCAGGGTGAAGTGACCGAGCTTCTGGTAGAAGACGGGCACATCACCGGTGTAAAAACCTTCTCAGGAGCCACCTACCACGCAAAAGCTGTAGTCCTCTGTACAGGAACCTACCTCAAGGCCCGCTGCATTTACGGCGACGTCAGCAACTATACAGGACCGAACGGCCTTCAGGCAGCCAATTACCTTACGGATTCCCTGAAAAAGCTGGGGATCGAAATGTTCCGCTTCAAAACAGGAACTCCGGCCAGAATCGCCGGAAACACCATTGATTATTCTAAGATGGAAGAGCAGTTCGGAGATGAAAGAGTCGTACCGTTCTCTTTTTCCACAGACCCGGAATCTGTACAGATCGAGCAGAAATCCTGCTGGCTGACCTATACAAACGAAAAAACACACGAGATCATCCGTGCAAATCTGGACAGATCCCCCCTTTATTCCGGAATGATCGAAGGAACCGGACCACGTTACTGTCCGTCCATTGAGGATAAAGTAGTTCGTTTTGCAGACAAAAAACGCCATCAGGTATTTATTGAACCGGAAGGTCTTTACACAAATGAAATGTACATCGGCGGAATGTCCAGCTCCCTGCCGGAGGATGTCCAGTACGAGATGTACCATTCCGTACCGGGTCTGGAGAACGCCAGGATCGTAAAAAATGCTTACGCTATTGAGTATGACTGCATCAATCCGCGCCAGCTCTATCCCACACTGGAATTCAAAAAGATCAAGGGCCTTTTCAGCGGCGGACAGTTTAACGGAAGCTCAGGATATGAGGAAGCAGCCGCTCAGGGCCTCATAGCGGGAATTAATGCAGCTATGGAGGTAAAAGGCCGGGAACAGCTGATTTTGGACCGCTCAGAGGCATATATTGGCGTTCTCATCGATGATCTGGTAACAAAGGAGAACCATGAGCCGTACCGAATGATGACAAGCCGTGCTGAGTACCGTCTGCTCCTCCGCCAGGACAACGCAGATCTTCGTCTTCGCAAAAAAGGCTGGGAGGTCGGCCTGATCGATGATGAGACATACCATAAATTACAGGAAAAAGAGCGCCGGATCCAGGAAGAGATCGAGAGAGTGGAACATGCAACCGTAGGTGGTTCTGCAGAGGTACAGAGCCTTCTGGAATCTCTGAACAGTACCCTTCTGAAATCCGGAACCACCATTGCAGAGCTGATCCGTCGGCCGGAGCTTAACTATAAGGTGCTTGCACCCATCGATAAAGAAAGACCGGAGCTTCCGGAAGATGTATGTGAGCAGGTAGAGATCAACATCAAATATGATGGCTACATCCGCCGCCAGATGAAGCAGGTAGAGCAGTTTAAGAAACTGGAGCAGAAAAAGCTTCCGGAAGACATTGATTACGAAGATGTAGGAAGCCTCCGCATTGAGGCACGCCAGAAGCTGGAAGCCTACAGACCGGTGTCCATCGGTCAGGCGTCCCGTATCTCCGGTGTATCCCCGGCTGACATTTCCGTGCTTCTTGTATATCTGGAAAGCAGATCCGGACATAAACACGGATAATACAACGAATAACAATAAAACACAGAAAATAAGAGAGGAAGCTGCATGTACAATTTAGAAATCCTGGAAAAAGGCTGCGAGGAGCTTGGGATCACACTCAGTGACACGCAGAAAAACCAGTTTATCCGATTCTACGAATATCTTGTAGAAAAAAACAAAGTCATGAACCTCACCGGTATCACAGAATTTGACGAGGTTCTCGTGAAACATTTCCTGGACAGCCTCTGCTGCGTCAAGGCTGTAGATATGGGTAAAATAAAAACCGTTATGGACATCGGAACCGGCGCCGGATTCCCGGGTGTTCCCCTGAAGATTGCCTTCCCGGAGGTGGAAGCCTGTCTTCTGGATTCCCTCAATAAAAGAGTAAAATTCCTGGAAGAAACCTTTGCGCTCCTGGGCCTGGAGGGGATTTCCGCCATTCACGGAAGAGCTGAAGAATATGCAAAAAACAAAGCCTACAGAGAAAAATATGATCTCTGCGTATCCAGAGCAGTATCCGGACTTGCAACCCTGTCTGAATACTGTCTCCCGTATGTAAAAGTCGGAGGGCTTTTTGTCTCCTATAAATCCGGTTCTGTAAAGGAAGAAGCAGAAGCAGCAGAGAAAGCAGTAAAGATCCTTGGTGGAAAGATCAGGGATATTCAGTACTTTGACCTTCCAGGCTCCGAGATCGGCCGCTCCCTGGTCATTATCGAGAAGGTAAAAAATACCCCGGGCAAATATCCGAGAAAAGCCGGAACACCGCTCAGAGAGCCACTGGCATAAGATACCTCCTGTCGAACAAAGGCAAAATCTGTCCGACAGGAGATTTTTTTGTCCGGGAGTTTCACAAAATTATCACAAATTTATCCTACTTTTATCACAAATTACTTTTACACTATAATCCGATAGAGATGCCCCTGGATTCCCCCATTCTCTGTTTCATCCAGGGGCATTTTCTATTGGTATTGAAAAGACGCCAGAGTCAAGGGCTTCAGTTTCAGGACCTTTTGCCTCTGGCATCTTATAAAATGGGAAATCGATAATTAAAAAAAGTATTTCCCTGAGAATAAAAGGAGGAGAGTAAAGTGATCGAAGTAAGTAATCTGGTCAAAAAGTATGGCGATCATACTGCAGTTGACCATCTTTCCTTTCAGATCGAAAAGGGGAAAATTTACGGATTCCTGGGCCCCAACGGTGCAGGAAAATCAACAACTATGAACATGATCACAGGATACATTGCTTCCACAGAAGGAAAAGTGATGATCGATGGTCATGATATTCTGGAGGAACCGGAGGCAGCCAAGAAATGTATCGGCTATCTGCCGGAAATGCCGCCGCTCTATTTTGACATGACTGTTCTTGAGTACATGAAATTTGCGGCTGATCTGAAAAAAATCCCAAGAAACCAAAAAGACAAACAGATAAAAGAAGTCATGGATATGGTAAAGATCACAGACATGAAAGACCGTCTGATCAAAAACCTTTCCAAAGGTTATCGCCAGAGGGTGGGCCTTGCACAGGCAATCCTGGGATATCCTGAAGTGATCATCCTGGATGAGCCGACAGTAGGACTTGACCCGAAGCAGATCATCGAGATCCGTGATCTGATCAAAGGCCTGAAGCAGAAGCACACGGTTATCCTAAGCTCCCATATCCTTTCCGAGGTAAGAGCAGTGTGTGATTATGTTCTGATCATTTCCCATGGAAAGCTGGTAGCCAGCGATACACCGGATAATCTGGAACGTCTGGCAGCAGGCTCCAACAGCCTCCTTATGAAGGTAAAAGGCGAGAAAGACACGATTCGAAAAGCTCTGGAAACGATCGAAGGCGTAACCGGGGTGGAAATGTCCTATGACAGCGATGAGAAATTGTGGAAAACAAAACTTTCCATTCAGGAAAATGTGGATATCCGTGAAAAAGTCTTCTACGCTATGGCAAAAGCGAACTGTCCAATCTACGAAATGCAGGTTAAGAGAGTTTCCCTTGAGGATGTATTCCTTGAGCTTACCGAAGGAGAGAAAAAATCCGCCGGAAAACCGGAAAGCTCACAGTGGAAACCGGTAGAAGACAGATCATCGGAAGAAGAAAAAACTCAGGAAGAAAAAAACGGGGAACCAGAGAAGGCTTCTGATGAGAAAGAGGGGGATCAGTCATGACAGCGATTTTTAAAAGAGAACTGAAAAGCTATCTGACCTCCATGGTTGGATATCTCTTCATATTTTTTGTCCTGGTGCTGACCGGAATTTATTTTTCCGCATATCAGCTTTCAGGCGGCTATTCAAAATTTGAAACTACCTTAAGCGCACTGACCTTTGTGTTCTTGATCGGTGTGCCGATCCTTTCCATGCGTGTACTTGCAGAAGAGCGCAAGCAGAAAACGGATCAGCTTCTTCTGACCGCACCGGTATCTGTATGGGATATCGTATTTGGAAAATATCTTGCACTGGTAGCTGTGTTTGCCATTCCGGTCGTGATCATGTGCGTTTATCCTCTGATCATGAGTAAGTTTGGAACGATTTCCTATGCTTCCGCATACACCGGGATCCTGGGATTTTTCCTTCTGGGATGCGCGAATCTGGCGATCGGTGTATTTATGTCAGCACTTACAGAAAGCCAGGTAATTGCAGCAGTACTTACTTTTGTATTCCTGTTCGCCTTCTATATGATGAACGGAATTTCCTCATTCTTTTCACAGACCTCCATGTCAACCGCAGTGGCATTCGGACTTCTGATCGTGGCGATCGCGATCATCATTTATACCATGATCAAAAATGTCCTGATCTCTGTAGTGATCGGAGCTGTGGGAGAGATTGCCCTTGTGATCGTATACGTTGTAAAATCCAGTATTTTCCAGGGTGGTATCCAGAAGGTACTGAACGTATTTAACCTGAGCGGACATTATGATAATTTTACAAACGGCGTGTTTGACGTGACAGGAATCGTTTATTTTATTTCTGTTATTGCGATTTGCCTGTTCCTTACCATGCAGTCCATTCAGAAGAGACGCTGGAACTAGGGGGTGAAGGGAAATGAAATTCAGTGAGAAATTTAAGAAAAATAAAGGCGAGGCAGCCGTACCGGAGACAGCACAGGACTCCGGCAAAAAGAAACATAAACCGGATCCGAAAAAGCTGGTAGGCACCATCAGCAAAAAACATATCAAAAATGGTTCCTACAGCATGGCTATGGCAGCTGTCTTTATCGTGATCGTGGTTGTGATCAATATGATCGTCGGGGCGATCCCATCCAAATATTCACAGCTGGATGTAAGCTCATCCAAGCTTTACACCATCGGTGATGAAACAAAGAAGGTACTGAAGGCACTGGATAAGGATGTTACCATTTATCAGATCGCGGCAAGCGGTTCTGAGGACGACACGATCTCCAATCTGCTTTCACGTTATAAAGATGAGTCCAAGCATATTAAAGTTGAGGTGAAAGACCCTGTTGTAAATCCGAAATTTGCATCGGAATATACAACCGATGATCTTGCGTCAAACAGCCTGATCGTAGTCTGCGGCGACAGAAACAAGGTTATCAATTACAAAGATATGTATTCCTCTTCAGTAGACTATAATACCTGGCAGCAGACTACTACCGGATTTGATGGAGAAGGACAGATCACCAGTGCGATCGGTTATGTAACATCCAAGGATCTTCCGATCATGTACACCTTATCCGGACACGGAGAAAAAGATCTGGATTCCAGCTTTAAAGAAGATATCCAGAAAGCAAACATTGATATTAAGGAGCTGAACCTTCTCACAGAGGGAAAGGTTCCGGATGATGCAGACTGCCTGATGATCGTATCTCCGACCAGCGATATTTCCGAGGAAGAAAAAACAGAGCTCCTGGATTATCTGGAGGCAGGCGGAAAAGCTATGATCTTCTCGGATTATACACAGGATGATCTGCCGAACTTTGATGCGGTTCTTGAAAACTATGGTGTAAAGTGTGCAGAGGGAATCGTATTTGAGGGTGATAATCAGCATTATGGAATGCAGATGCCATATTATCTTGTACCAACAGTCAACAGCACAGATGCAAGCTCTGAGACAGCTTCTGCAGGCTCCTACGTACTGGCACCGTATGCACAGGGCATTCAGAAAACAGATGATGTAAGAGATACCGTAACCATCGACAGTATCCTGACAACCTCTGACAAGGCTTACTCCAAAACAAATATGCAGAGCAGCAATATCGAAAAGGAAGACGGAGATGTAGACGGACCGTTTGATCTTGGTGTTGCTATCACTGAGAAACTGGATGATGATAAGGAAACACAGATCGTTTACTACTCCACAGCAAATCTGATGGAGAGCCAGATAAACCAGATGGTATCCGGCGGAAATGAAAAGCTCCTTCTGGAGTCCTTAAACTGGATGACCAGCACAGACGACAGTAATTCCGTTTCTATTCCATCCAAGAGCCTTGAGTCCACAAGCCTGACAGTAACCGATTATGCTGCAGCCTTCTGGAAGATCTGTACCATTGGTCTGATCCCGGGAGTATTCCTTGTTGCAGGATTCCTGATCTGGCTTAAGAGGAGAAAAGCATAATGAAAAAATCGACCAAACTTGTTTCAGCAGTTGTTGTTCTGGCAGTTCTCGGCGGCGTTTATGTGGGACTGAACACCTACGTATCCAAAGAAGAAAAGACAGAGAGCAGCGAAGAGGAAAGCAAAACAGAAGTGTTTTCCGTGAAAACGGATGACATTAAATCCCTGGAATTTATCGTAGATAAGAAGGAAGTGACCTTTGAGAAAAAAGATGATTCCTGGGTGAAAAAGGATGAGACTGCTTTTCCTGTAAATCAGACAACTCTGGATTCCGCAGCTTCCGCCATCAAAAAGGTGGAAGCGGACAGAGTCCTGGAGGATGTGGAGGATCTTACGGAATACGGACTGGATTCTCCATCTAACACAGTAACCGTTGATACCGCTGATGGGACAACGAAGCTCAACATCGGAGATGAGAATACGTCTACGAATCAGTATTACATTTCCAAGGATGATGATGACAGCACGGTATATGTAGTGGCAGCGGATACAGTGTCTCCGTTTATGAATTCCCTTTACGATTATGCACAGGGAGAAGATTTCCCAACAATTGATTCTTCCACAGTGAAAAAGGTCCAGGTCAGTGAGAATAAAGATTCCTATGTCTTGGAAGAAAATTCCGACGGAGCTACCTGGAATGTTTCCGGTGACGGAAGCAGCGATAAAGAGTCTGCCGATACAACGGCAGCAGGAAATGTAACCTCCGGACTTGGAAGCTTTGCATTTGACCAGTTTGTAAACTACAATGCAGAGCATCTTTCCCAGTATGGCCTTGATAAGCCCTATGCGACGATTACAGTGGATTATCAGGAAGAGGTGAAGGATGACAGCACAGACAGTACAAAATCCGGAGAAAACGATTCTACGGCCTCTGAGAGCGATTCTGAGAGCGGCGACAGCGCTGACACGGACAGCAACTCAGAAGATGCAGACAGCAAGACAACCACAGTGGATAAACAGCTTGTCATTTATGTTGGTGATGAGGCAGGAGATGGCAGCAGATATGTAACGGTAGATAACAAACAGATCTATACAATGTCAACGGATACACTGAGTGCAGTTATTGACAAGACGCCGTCAGATCTCTGGTCACTGATCGTCAATTATCTGTCTGTAAAAAATCTGGATCAGCTCCAGGTTACTTACGGTGAAACAACAAGTACTGTAAATGTTTCACGTGAAACATCCACAGATGATGACGGAAACGAAAAAGAAACAATAACCTATCAGCTGGATGGTAAGGAAATAGAAAGTACAACCTTTACCACCTTTTACAACAAGCTGATAAACATGGCAGGACAGAAGAGACTGACAGACGTTTATACACCAGCTGCAGACCCGGAGATGACCGCTGTATTCACAGACTCTGACAAGAACCAGACAACCGTTACCTTCTACACATATGACACAAACTATTATGCAGCTGTCGTTGGAGACAAGGTATTTCTTGTAAACAAAATGACAGTAAAAGAAATGTTCAATGCATATGAAACCATGGTAAACGGTGGAACAGAGACAGAAGCCACAGCAACACCAACAGCTGAGGCGGAAAAATAAAATATTAAGAAAATAAATAAAAACACCTCGGAGATCCGTAAATAATAAGGTGATCTCCGAATATCCGTTTGATGATCAGATATTCGGAGACACCACACAGATCAGGATTTTCCGGGGTGTTTTTATGTTGCTATTATTTTACGGTCCTTACAGATGAATAAGGTCCGTATATTTTTTTACCGTTTGTGATGCGGTATGCACGGATACGGTATTTGGTTGCGGTGCCTGGCTTTTTATCGGTGTAGGTTGTATTTTTTGTATTGCCGATAGCTTTCCAGATTTTACCCTGAAGACGGTAAATGGTGTAGCATAGGTGATGATTCCGTCTGTTTTTGCGGTCAGTGGATTAGATGCATACCAGGTTGCTTTTCCATTGAAAACCGCAGGCTTGCAGTCAGAAAGAGCTCCGGTTTGTGAGTAGATCTGAGAAGTTATATTGCCTCTTCTTCTGAATCTGACAGGAATGTTTCTGAACTGAAATCTGCTGCATAGGTCAGGCACGGTGTACTGGCGAGCTTGATTTTCTGTAGCTGCTATAATTGTAGCGTGGAGAATTGGTGGAGACAACATAAAAAAACTGTACAGAAGCTCATCTGAGCAACTGTACAGTTTTAATTTTTCTATATCTAACAGAAGGTTCGGGGGAGCTTCTGTCAGTAACTAAGTATTATGCAAGACCTCTTTCTTCCAGCCAGTCGAAGAGAACAACTTTTTCTGCTTTCTTTCTCTTGGTCATGTGATTGAACTGAAGGATCGTCAGGATCGTGAAGATCACTAACAGTGCAGCCATTACAATAATAGAAGCGGTAATGCTCCGGCCACCGCTGATCGTTGCACGGAATGCGTCGACCGTATAAGTAAACGGAACGTATGCATGGATCTTTGCAACGAATGAAGGTGAAACCTCAACCGGATAAGTTCCGGCAGATCCTGCAAGCTGAACGACCATGAATACCAGCATCAGGAAGCTTCCTACTTTACCAAGAGTAATGTTGAAGAAGTACATGATAGAGGTAAAGGTCATTGATGTCAGGCAGGCGAAGAGTACGGTTTTGCCCATCTCTGCAGGTGTGAATCCGTTAAATGCACGTAACAGCAGGATCAGGCAGATTCCCTGAAGGATCGCTACCGGATAAAGGACGGAAGCTTTGCTTGCCCACCATGCGAAACCGGATTTCAGTTTGCCCTTATACTGAGCCAGAGGATACATCAGGCAGAATGCCAGTGCGCCGACCCAGAGGCCTACAGACATCATGTAAGGTGCCATTGCGTGTCCGTTATTCGGGACATCGGTAAGTTTTGTTTCATCGCTTACAACAGGAGTTGCGAACATTTTGATCGTTTCATCACTTGCTGAATTGTCTTTTACAGTGGTAGCTCCATCGCTGAGGCTTGTGGTCAGTGTCTTGGAACCGTCTTTCAGTTCTTTCATACCACTTCCAAGCTTCTTGGAGCCATCATACAGCTGAGAGGAACCGCTCTGGATCTGGGCAGCGCCATCTGCAAGCTGTTTTGCACCATTGTTAAGTGTGCTGTTGTTGCTTACAAGCTTTTCGGTACCGCTGAGAAGTGTTGAGGTACCGTTTGCTAATGTCTTAGTTCCGTTTGCAAGAGTAGTAGCACCGCTGGAAAGGGTTTTGGCTCCTGTTGAGAGCTTTTTGGTACCGTCTGTAAGAGCGGAGCTGTTTTCGGAAAGCTTAGCAACACCATCGGTGTAGGTTGTGATTCCGGTTGTCAGTGTTCCGGAACCATCGGCTAATGCTTTTGTTCCATCTGCAAGAGTAGCAGCACCGCTGGAAAGAGCATTGGCTCCTGTTGCCAGTTTCTTGGTGCCGTCTGTAAGAGCAGCACTGTTTTCGGAAAGATTTGCAATACCATCGGTGTAAGTTGTGATTCCATCTGTCAGTGCCTTAGAACCATCTGCCAGCTGACCTGCACCGGATTTGATATCCGGAAGTGCGTTAGTGATCTGTTTGCCGGCTGTTTTCAGATTCTTTGCACCGTCATTGAGCTGCTTATCATAAGATGTCAGTTGGTCAAATCCATCGTTCAGAGCTTTGATTCCTGCTGCTGCAGCCGGGAAGGCTTCGACTGTGCCGTCTTCCAGAGACTGAAGTCCTGCGGAAACGTTCTTGGTTCCTGTGTTTACAGCCTGTGCCCCTTGGTACAGCTGGGTAACACCTGCAGAAAGCTGAGCGATCAGATCTGTAGGAAGCTGACTTGTAGCTGCAGATAACTGCTCTGCACCTGCGCTCATGGTTGTTGCACCTGCACTCATCTGGTTTGCACCATCTGTCATGGTTGTTGCACCCTCAGAAAGTGTGCCGGCACCCTGAGTCAGTCCTCCGGAGATCTGAGTCAGTCCGGAAGCTGCTTCGTTAAGCTTGGAAGCAACAGCATTCAGATTTTCCTGAGTAGAAGAGAGCTGACCGGATACACCAGCTGCAAGCTGTGAAACCTGATCAGAATAGCTGCTCATGTAAGAACCGTCCACGCCAGTCATTCCACCGGCTACGCTGTTTAAAGCGTTGATCACATCATTCAGAGCTGCTGCGGAAATGGTTCCGTCCTCAGAAGCGGTTGCCTGAATCGCCTGAAGCTGTGCTGCTAAATCGGTCATTGTCTGTCCGGCAGTACCGATCTTGGTATTTGCATCAGTAAGTGCTTCCGTTGTCTGCTGTCCGTATCCTGTAAGGATGCTGCTGACCTGATCACCTACCTGTGAGAACTGTGTGCCTGCATTCTGGAGAGCAGGGATCAGACTGTCTGTGATACTGCTGCTGGTCTGACTTGTGATGCCTGCGGCCTGAGTGATATATCCGGCTGCGTTGTTGATTCCGTCTGCGGCATTGTTCATACCAGCTGCAGCATTGTTCATACCAGCTGCGGCTGTGTCCATACCATCCTTTGCGGAAGTAAGGCCGGCTGCAAGCTTGTTGATGGATTCCTGTGTTGTTCCCTCTTTCAGAGCAGAAACCTTATCGTTCAGGGCTTTCAGTCCGTTTTCCAGCTGCTGTGTTCCGGATATCAGTGACTGTGAGTCATCGGTTCCTTTGGTAACACCGGTATTCAGCTGAGAGATACCATTGGAAACTGTTGTGAGTCCGTCTTCAAGTTTTGCAAGCTCTTTGGCACCGGCTGCGAGTTTGCCAGCACCAGCCACATAGGTGGTAGTTCCATCTGCAAGAGTGTCAGCACCAGCTACATACTGTGTTGCTCCGTCGGAAAGAGTATCAATACCTGCACTTAATGCATTTGCACCGGATTCCAGGCTGCTTGCACCGGATTTCAGTGTATCAGAATTTTTATTAAGCTCATCCACACCAGCGGTGTACTGCTGAACACCTTCATCCAGAGTATCTACACCGGTTGTCAGCTCAGGAACCTTTTCTGTCAGAGCTGCAACGCCGCTGTTTAGCTGGTTTGCACCGGATTCCAGGCTGCTTGCACCGGATTTTAGTGCATCAGAATTTTTATTAAGCTCATCCACACCAGCGGTGTACTGCTGAACACCTTTATCCAGAGTATCCACACCGGTTGTCAGCTCAGGAACCTTTTCTGTGAGAGTTGCAACGCCGCTGTTCAGCTGATCTGCACCATCGTCCAGGCTCTTTGCACCATCGTTAACCTTTGCAACACCATCGGTGTAGGTCTTAAGACCTTCGGTGAGACTGTCAGCACCGCTTACGAAAGTAAGAGTACTGGTGGAAAGCTTCTTAAGGTTTTTGGTAATTGTTTTGTTACCATCAGCTGCTGTATTCAGTCCGTCTTCGATCTTTCCGGATCCGTCTGCAGCTTCCTGCATTCCGTCACCTGCTTCTGAGATAGAATCAAAAACGGTTTCTGTATAGGTTTCCGTAACCTTGGAAGCAATGTTATCACGAAGCTTCAGCATTGCTGTTTCACTGAGCTTGGAGGCGATATAGTTGGTTCCAGGGTTTGTCTCATAGGATAGCTCCATTTGCTTTGGATCGTTGTCCATTACAGTGGCTGCGTTTGCGGAGAAATTTTCCGGAATTTTGATAACCATGTAATAGGTTCCATTGGCCAGACCGTCCTCTGCTGTCTTGCTGTCTACAATGTTAAATGCCATTGAGTCGTTGTCTTTCAGCTCATCCGTCATGTCCTTACCTATGCTCAAGGTCTTGCCATTATACTCGACAGGTTTGTCTTCGTTTACCACGGCCACTGGCAGGCTGTCTACGTTTCCGTAAGGATCCCACATGGATTTCAGAAACAGACCTGCATAGATGATCGGGATTACGATAATGGCGATTACGACGATAAGCATGAGCTTGTTACGAAGTAAGCTTTTCCATTCGTTTTTGATCATATTACCTATCCCTTTCTTATTAAATTGTATTATCAAACATAGTTGATTAATCAAACTTTATTCCAGTAATGGCGACGAGATCTATTAATCATATTAAAATCTATTAATAGCTTTATATTCCATTATCAAACAAAGTGTTGATTTTCTTTACGTGATGTATTATACTAAACACATACCACAGATACAACCATTAAATATTTACTGAATGTATATTAATAGACGGAAATAATGGAAGTGTCTATTACAAATAAAAAACTGCATAATAGACAAAAAGTACTTTATTTACTTTGAATTTATGTGCAGTTGGTAATATTAAATGCAGACAGGATTCCTCTGTTTCAACACAAATATGCAGCAGATATCTGGTATCGTGTAGGCCGGCGTCGTTAACAATTTTGATCTTGTCAATTCTTAACAACAGCAGATATCTGGTATCATGCAGATCGGCGTAGAGAAAGCGAATGCTTTTATTCGTTTGAAGGATGCATTATGCATTGTATGACAGTTGCAGAGTATCGTAAGTAATAAGTGATTGGGGCGAAGGAAACGTGCTTGCTTTTTTGGATTGCAGGGGGAATTAAGATGGCGGAAAAAGTTGACAGAAGAGTACGTAAGACCAAGGCACAGTTGCGAGCGGGGCTTGCCCGTCTTATGCAGAAGAAGAGTATTAAGGAAATTACGGTAAAGGAACTGGTGGAAGAAGTTGATATCAACCGCTCCACATTTTATCTTCACTATACAGATATCTATCAGATGCTGGAATCCATAGAGGCTGAATTGATGGAGGAAATCACGCATCTGGTGGCAGACTTTCCTCTGGATCCTCTTAATAATAAGGAGAGCTCGTATCCTTTTATTGAGCAGATATTTACGATCCTGGATCATAATAAGGATATTTGTATCGCACTTCTTGGAAAGAATGGAGATATGGCTTTTGTGAATCGTATAGAAAAACTGATCGCAGATACAGTGCTGCATCGCTTGTCAATTCGTCTGCCGAAAGACAACCGTGATATTGAGTATGCGTATGCGTTTTGTCTGAATGGATGCGTGGGAATGATCAAGACATGGCTGTCTTCTGAGAATCAGGAGAGTACACAGCATATGGCAGAGCTGACACATAAGCTGATCGATAATACAACACACATGTATCTGGAGCAGGCACTTAGGTAAGAGAAATGTCCGGATGCATGCTGTGAGTCTGGTAAAAAATAAAGAGTATTGTTTCACGTTTGTTTGAGGAAAAAACTCATGTTTCACGTGAAACAGTACTCTTTTTTTATTGACTTTTTGTTGGTTTATAGCATTTCCACAAATTACTGCATGAAGCTCAACGGCTCCGAACATAAACAATGTTCTTTTGATACGTTGATTTCCAAAATTACTATAGATAAATTTTGATGCCGGATCATAAGTTGTTTTTACAGGAAAATAGCTACCTGTTCCAGGAAATGTTCCGGATCTTCCAGATGAGGAAGATGTCTGGTTTCCGGGATCACAGCGGTTTCAATGGAAGAATTCAGCTTCTGGTATTCCTCTGCGATAAGAGAAGCGGAAGCTTCTTTTTCTCCGGAAATAATATAGATGCATGCATCGGAAGATTCTACGGCATTATTAATGCTGATATTCAGGTATTTGCCAATGTAGCTGGAATACAGATATTTGGCGTTGGAACCACCCTTGTGAGCGGATTCATAATAGGTGTCTACCAGTGTATCTGTTACATGGAAGGGATTGTAGAACAGCTTTTCCATAAACAGACTGCTGATGGATTCGCGGGAAGCTACCATATGATAGATCAGAGTTCCGAAAATCGGAAGCTCGATAAAATACTTAAAGAGCTTGTTGTCTTTACAAGGTGCCTGCTTCAGGGAACTGAAGCTTGGTGGATTGACCAGCATGATCTTGCGGAAATGGTCGGAATTGTTACGGTAAGCCATGATCGCAAAAGAACCTGAGAAACCACTGGCAATAACATCGGTTTCCTCACGAATCACATTCTTGGCAAAATCACAGAGTAACTGAGCAAATACAAAATTGGTATAAGTAATATCCGGTTTTTCGGAACGTCCACATCCAAGAAGATCAATGGTGTAAACGGTATGTTCGGTTGCGAGCTGCTTCTCTATGGCATTCCATTCATAACCGGAAGCACCTGGCATGATATCATGAATAAGAAGAATAGGGGTGCCATGTCCCTGTTTTGTATAAAAAATCTTTCCAAAACGCCAGTCATAGGTTCTGCTGTGTGGCTGTTCCAGCATATCTTTAAGCTGAGATGTGGCATCTATGAAACGGTTAGCAATATGAATAACACCTGCGGCAGTTCCGACTAAAGCTGCAAGAGTAAGTAGTCTGTGTCCATTTTTCTTCATTAAAAAGCCTCCTGGAATTCGTAAAAATAATCAGGACAGATGTAACGTAATTCAGGTATCTGATCTGATTTTTTCTGAATATTTCTTTGCTTTATTATACGACAGGAACGAAAAATTTACAATGCTTTTGTGGGAACCCTAACCTTGTTATTGTATGCTGCCGCTACTGCCCATTCTGTTCTTGGCAATGATCGCTAAGTTGCTGTTCGTTCTGCTTTCAGTAACGCACTTCGTAATGCAAAGAATTTATGTTGATCGCATAAATTGGTGCGGTATGGCTTCGGACTTTCTGCGGCCTTCGTTCACAAAAAAACTTACGGAATATTATCAGTGAACAGTAGCATCGCCAATATGCTTCATGATACATAGAAATCAGATTTTGAACCGAATCAAGTAAATCCCCTGCTTTAATTGCGAAGAGCAATAAGCAGAGGGTGGGGACTTACTTGTATCAGGAGGAGGAAAAGCTCCTTCTGATAAACTGCGAAGCAGTTATTTGGTTATGAGCAAGTAGCGAAGCGGATGCTGTTATCCGCTGGAATGCTTTTATACTTCAGTAAAATACCAAGTGTTTCACGTGAAACATTGGACTTGTTATCCGACAGAGCTGATGCTATACAGGATTGCCGAGGATGATGTTGATAAGGGTTTTGTTCAGCATCAGTGTGCGGTTCCATGGATTGAGAATTACTCCCTCAACAGACGGCTCTTGCAATGCAGAAGCAAAAATTTTATCAATATCTGCGGTAAATGTGGACATGATCTTATCACTGCCTTTTAACTCTTCGTCAAAGCTGGTAAATGCAGCCCACCATTGCTTTCCGTCGTTGGTTTTGATCGCATGAAGAGAAATTTTTCCATCACCTTTTGGAGGTTCTACAGCAATGATCAGCTGTGCCTGCTCCTGCATTCTGTGACGGATCACGGTGAGAGTATGAGCAAGCATTTCTTCGGTTGATTCTTTTTGGAGTGCTGCAATGGCAGTTTCGATCTTTTCATTGCCATTTAAAGTCTTGCCTAATTGTTCTTTATAGAAATCGTTGCGATTATTTGGGGTGTTCATGTATAAAATATTCCTTTCGATCAGATGATAAATGACTAGTACAGCGAATATTAAGTAACCGCCATATTGACTTGTCTGATTTTTCATATGCTGCGTTGTCGTCAATCGCCGTAGCCACCGCTACGCCTCATTCCTTCGCCTTGCATATGAGAAAATCATCCTACGTCAATATAGCAGAAACTTAATTTTCGCTGTACTAGTACATTGTTTTCGAAATAACTATACCAATTACTTGTTGGTGAATCCGACTGCACAGATCTAAAAGCCTCAGCATAGCCAGCTACGCCTGCATTTTTATACCTGCACACTCGAATCCACATCCCACGCGATTGGTATAGTTATTTACGAAACAATGTATTAGCCGCAAACTGCAAGGAGTTTGCGGATGCTTTCTTTATGGATTATAGCATTTCAGGGGAAAATGAGGCAAGAGAAGAAGTGTTTTTAACTGAATCAAATAAGTCCCCTGGTTCGATTTCGAAAAGCAATAATCAGGGGAACTTGCTTGCATCAGGAGAAGTGCAGGCTCCTTCGGATAAACTGCGAAGCACTTATTCGGTTATGAGCAAGTAGTGAAGCGGATGCTTTTATCTGCTTGCATTAAATCAAGAAGTTTCCTGATTACTGATCACTTCGTTCTTGGTAATACACTTCGCGATGCACAGAAATTATGCTAATCACATAAATTTGCATGGTATGTCCAGGGCTTTCAGTGGTCTTTGCGCACAAAAAACTCGGAGGATAATATTACCAGTTAACAGTAAGTCCCCTGCTTCAATTACGAAAAAGTAATAAGTAATAAGCAGTGGGTGGCGTGTATTAGGAAGAATGCAACGGCGTTTAACAGGGAAAGAAATAGTGGGTATGTCTGAAAACAAGGTATTGCACTAATTCATGTGGCCACTGTTATGGGTACATTGTAAGCCGGTCCTGATAAATTGCAAAGTAGCTATTGGGTGTAGAACTGCGTAGTGAATACGGGTATTTTTATTCGTTTGATCCCAAATTGGATAGATATGTTTGCACACTTGAAGGCGAGTTGCCAGATACTGTCATCAGTATTCCCCATGATTTCGGTCAGATGCTTTTGTGAACTGGATGGGGAATTAACAAGTTAAGTGAATGTAGTAAAAATGTGTATTTATATGAAAAAATGGAGGGTAAGGCGGAAAATATGGGGGATTTTATAGAAAAACGATATAAGAGTAAGGATGAAATAAAGAGAAATAAGAGATTATTTCTGCGAAGAGAACACTATGATAATGATAATAACACAAACATTAAGTACGATAAAAAGGACTTTATAAAAGAAAATACTGGCAAATAAAGAGAAATAATAGGATATTTACGAATAAAAAAGTATTAAAGTACAAATTATAGTACTTTAAATAAAAAAGTACGATAAAACGTACTTTACACGTATACACACATAAAAAAGCCTTGAAATGCAAAGTGTGCACCTGCACACATACGGCAAAAAGATAAAATATAGATCCGTTCCTACTTTAAACATGTGAAATTTTGATTGATCGAATAAAAGAAAGTAGCTGCTTCGATTACAAAAAAACAATAAGCTGTGGGTGGGAAAATACTTGTACTCTTCCTGATAAACTGTAAAACAGCTATTTTGTGTAAAACTATGATCGAATGCAAAAATTTTTGTCCGCATGACTGGGATAAAGGGAAGACAGGGAAGCGTTTTACGGCTTGATTTAGAAGAAAAAAGCCTATTAAGTGAAATTTATTTTATGCCAGTTCTATGCCGGAACCTTATTCAGATACATTTTATATTGGATATTACAAAATGAAACTATGCTTGAAAAAGTCTTTAGTTAACATGTACATAACGAATATATAACAGGGCTGAAAGAAAAATGAAATAAATACGCAAATCTTTCGTAAATATAATAAAATAAACAAAAATCGAAAATTCCAGTTTCATAATATTATATTTTTTTCACGAGAGATACATGTGTTTCACGCTATAAAAACACTCCAGGAAAAGAAGTTTCCATTTACTATATATAGATGCTTTTGGGGAATATAAAGATAACAGCCACATTATTTTGTGGATGGAGTTTCTTGTATTTTTTACATGCTTTCGTGATACAGATAATGCCAGAGAGAATATATCGGAGTATTTTTTTTGATATTTCTCATTGATTTTATAATGTGTTCGTAACTGTTCAGTACCCTTGCAGTTACAAGTTAAACCGTGTCCTGGATCGATTTCGTTGATGGCATTTTTAACCGGATCGAGGAAGTCACTTGCTTCAATTATGAATATTGGTTTGATAATCTGTCTTCGGATGATGTTTCACGTGAAACATCCGAAGACAGATTAAGAATAAAGAGTTATAACCCCATCTTTGACAATTGCAGAAATAAAAAACAGCTGTAGTTCGTGCTTATGTGTTTTATGGTAGGTTTAATATAGATTTTAATCGAATCAAGTAATTCACCTGCTTCAATTGTGAACTACAATAAGCAGTGGTTGGGGACTTGCTTGTATCAGGAGAAGTACAGTCTCCTTCTGATAAACTGCGAAACATTTATTAAGCTATGAGCAGTAGTGAAGAGGATGTTTTTATCCGCTTGACTTAAAAAATGTTTCGCAACAACGACAACTCATATGCGCTTTACGGTAGCGTGATATAGTTTTTAATCGAGTCAGGGGGGCCCCTGCTTCAAGTGTAAGAAGCAATAAGCAGCGGTTGGTGACTTGCTTGTATCAGGAAGAGTACAAGCAAGTTTTGATAAACTGCGGAGCAGTTATTCGGTGTAAAGCTGCGTAGCAACTGCGGATGCTTTTGTTTGTATGACTCGAATCAGGAGGTCCCACTGTTTTTGGCTTCAATTGCAAGAAACGATAAGCAGTGGTTGAAGAACTGCTTCTTATCAGGGAAGAGTAGCTTGTAGTCCTTTTGGTAAATCGCGAAGCAGTTATTCAGTGTAGAACTGCGAATGCGGTTACAGATACTTTTGTTCGCTTGATAATAATAATGTTTTTAGTGTTCAGATAAAATTTGAAAATGCTATAAATGTTGTAAAAGAAAGGGATTTCGATGTCTATGTAGCAGCAGTGTGCAAGGTTCCATAAAAGATAATATATCTATACCGAGAAAATCGAATTATTTTCGAGATTACGATAAATCAGAACAATTTCAGCAAAATATCTATAAATGGGAACTTCATTTCTGGTACGTTTTTATGGCGTAAAATATATAGTCTGATTGGTAACAAATAAAACTGGAAGTTTATGCGGAGTTGATGGACTTTATAATCGATGTACTGTTACTGTCAAACTTCTGTTTAGTCCGGAATGAGTTTGGGTATACTACACAATAAATAAAATAATTCAAAACCTATTTTCTATTGTTTCACGTGAAACATTATGTGGCAGTTTAAAAATAAAAGTGTTATAATGATATCCAATGAGTAAAAATCCCTTAAAAAAATAAAAAGGAGGGGTACAATGGGACGAATCATTGCAGTTGCCAATCAGAAAGGCGGGGTTGGAAAATCAACGACAGCCATCAATCTATCGGCCTGCCTTGCTGAAAAAGGGAAAAAGGTTCTTGCCATCGACATTGATCCGCAGGGAAATACGACCAGTGGACTTGGCGCAGACAAGAATGCAGTAGAAAACACCCTTTATGAGCTGCTGCTTGGAGAAGCAGAGACCAAGGATACCATTATAAAGAACGTTGTAGATAATGTTGACCTGATACCATCGAATATGAATCTTTCCGGTGCAGAAATTGAACTGGTTGATCTTGAGGATAAAGAATTTATTCTGAAAAAGATCACGGATAAACTTCGCCGGAAATATGATTACATAATCATGGATTGTCCGCCGTCACTGAGTATGCTTACAATTAATGCTTTGACAGCCGCAACCTCCGTTCTGGTGCCGATTCAGTGTGAGTATTATGCATTGGAAGGTTTGTCACAGTTGATACATACCATCGAACTGGTAAGAGACCGATTGAATAAGAGATTGAAGATCGAAGGCGTGGTCTTTACTATGTATGATGCCAGAACAAATCTGTCACTTCAGGTTGTAGAAAATGTAAAAGAAAACCTGGACCAGAATATATACAAAACGATCATACCGAGAAATGTACGACTTGCAGAGGCACCAAGCTATGGAAAACCGATCAATCTGTACGATTCACGATCTACAGGAGCAGAGAGTTATCGCCTCCTGGCAGATGAAGTTATAGGCAGGGAGGGCGAGTGATGGCTGGAAGAAGAACAGGAGGACTTGGAAAGGGTCTTGACGCACTGATCCCGAACAAAGCAGGCGGTCCGTCAAAGGAACCTGCAAAAAAGACAAGATCTGCAGTTGTAAAAAAAGACAAACCAACTGAAAAAGATAATCCGGCCGCAGAACGACTTGTGAAAATTTCCAGCGTAGAACCAAATCTGAATCAGCCCAGAAGACATTTTGATGAGGATGCGCTGCTGGAACTTTCGGAATCCATTAAACAGTACGGTGTTCTTCAGCCGTTGTTGGTATCCGATAAGAAGGATTATTTTGAGATCATTGCAGGCGAACGCCGCTGGAGAGCTGCCAAGATGGCAGGGCTCAAGGAAGTTCCTGTTGTTGTAAAAGAGTTTACAGACCAGGAAATTGTAGAAATTTCCTTGATCGAGAACATTCAGCGGGAAGACCTGAATCCTATAGAGGAAGCGATGGCATACAAACGTCTGATGGAAGAGTTTCACCTGAAACAGGATGAAATCGCAGACAGAGTTGCCAAAAGCAGAACTGCAGTAACTAATTCCATGCGTCTTCTGAAGCTTTCTTCAAAAGTTCAGGAAATGGTAATTGCAGATATGATCTCAGCTGGTCATGCGAGAGCACTTCTGGGAATTTCTGATGAAGCTCTTCAGGAAACAACAGCCATGAAGGTTTTTGATGAAAAACTCAGTGTTCGTGAGACGGAAAAACTTGTAAAGAATCTGGTTTCTCCTGCGAAAAAAGTAAAAACAGAGAGAAACACAGCAGAAGATGCCATTTATGAGAGCCTGGAAGAAAAAATGAAAGGTATCATGGGAACAAAGGTATCCATTCAGCGAAAGAAAAACAACAAAGGTAAAATTGAAATTGAATATTATTCCAGAGATGAACTGGAGAGGATCATTGATCTGTTCGAATCTATCAGATAGGAGGCAGAATGAGCGGGATTTTTGAAAGCATGGGAATTGATTCCGGGATTGTGATCATTGTTTTGCTGATCCTTACCATCATTCTTCTGATCAATGTGGTGAGTAGCAATATGCGTCTCAGCCGTTTGGAACGGAAGTACAAGATGTTTATGAGAGGCGGAGATGCACAGTCACTGGAAAAAGTTTTTGTAAGAAAATTTGCACAGATCGATCGGCTGTATGAAGCAAAGGAAGATCATGATCATGACATCAGCTTTATCAAAAAAAATATGAATGTAATGTTCAGCAAATATGGCGTTGAAAAGTATGATGCATTTGATGATGTAGGTGGAAAACTCAGCTTTGCACTGGCGCTTCTTGATAAAAACAATACGGGTCTGATCTTGAATGCGGTTCACAGCCGCGATAACTGTTTCCTTTATTTAAAGGAGATCGTAAAAGGTGAGTCCTATGTTGTACTTAGTCAGGAAGAAGTGGAAGCTTTGAGAAAAGCAGTAAACTTTGGCCTTGGTGAGATTGAGAAGGAATAAAAAACTGCAAAGAGTAAGAATATTTTTAATACAGGAGGAATATCATGTTAGACATTAAGTTTGTGAGAGAGAATCCGGAGGTTGTAAAGCAGAATATCCGCAATAAGTTCCAGGACAGCAAACTGGAGCTGGTTGACAAGGTTCTCGAACTTGATAAAGAAAACAGAGAGATCAAGCAGGAGGTTGAGGCTCTCCGTGCTGAGAGAAACAAGATCTCCAAACAGATCGGTGCTCTTATGGGCCAGGGAAAAAGAGAAGAGGCAGAAGAGGTTAAAAAACAGGTTGCTGCATCCGGAACTCGTATTGAGGAACTTTCTCAGAGAGAGAAAGAGGTTGAGGAAGAGCTTCTGAAAGATATGATGGTGATCCCGAACATCATCGATCCTTCTGTACCGATCGGTAAAGACGATAGCCAGAACGTAGAGATTGAGAAATTTGGTGAGCCGGTTGTTCCGGATTTTGAAGTTCCGTATCATACAGATATCATGGAGAATTTTGATGGAATCGATCTTGACAGCGCAAGACGTGTTGCCGGTAACGGATTCTATTATCTGATGGGTGATATCGCACGCCTTCATTCCGCAGTAATTTCCTATGCAAGAGATTTCATGATCAACCGGGGATTTACTTACTGCGTACCGCCTTTCATGATCAGAAGCAACGTTGTTACAGGCGTTATGAGCTTTGCGGAGATGGATGCTATGATGTACAAGATCGAAGGTGAGGATCTTTACCTGATCGGAACAAGTGAGCATTCCATGATCGGTAAATTCATTGACCAGATCATCCCGGAGGAAGAGCTTCCGAAGACACTTACAAGCTATTCTCCGTGCTTCCGTAAAGAGAAAGGTGCTCATGGACTTGAGGAGAGAGGTGTTTACCGTATCCATCAGTTCGAGAAACAGGAGATGATCGTTGTCTGCAAGCCAGAGGAGAGTAAGATGTGGTTCGACAAGCTGTGGCAGAATACAGTAGATCTGTTCCGTTCTCTTGATATTCCGGTTCGTACGCTTGAGTGCTGCTCCGGTGACCTTGCTGATCTTAAGGTAAAATCCCTCGATGTTGAAGCATGGTCTCCACGTCAGAAGAAATACTTTGAGGTAGGAAGCTGCTCCAACCTTGGAGATGCACAGGCACGTCGTCTGAAAATCCGTGTAAACGGCAAAGATGGCAAGAAATACCTTGCTCATACATTAAACAATACAGTAGTAGCACCTCCGAGAATGCTCATTGCTTTCCTGGAGAATAACCTGAATGCAGATGGATCTGTAAACATTCCAAAAGCTCTGCAGCCATATATGGGCGGTATGACAAAGATTGAGAAAAAGACACGCGCGTAAGAGAAACGCAGGCTTTTTCAGGGAGGTGTTCTTGTGCACAGTTATTTAAAGACCGTTGGTTTTTCACAGATTACCAGAAGAAGTGAAATAAAAGAGATCATCCGTGATGTGATTGCAAGCTACGATGAAAAGGTTTGCGTGGAAAATCATCCGGAAGGCGTATTTGTACAGTTTTCCAAGAATTATGGCTGTGACTGTGGAATCAGCGTTTGTGGTCAGTACGATGAGAATGGTGAGTTTCACGTGGAATATTATTTCCCATTTTTCAGGGGAACAGGAATCACATCCAGGGAAAAAGTGACTGTTGAACGTCATACAGATAAGGAATCTTATGCAGGAGCATGTGATGATCTGCGTATTGGCGTGACTATGATCTTTTATCTGCAGAATCTGGCAGAATATATGCAGGAGAAATACAAAGGCCTGAAAGACCCGGGGGACCGTCCGGTGACGTTTTCCGGTCTGGCTTCTGAGGGAAAAATCCTGTTTCCGCTGCAGAAGGATAAGGAAGCGGTAAAGGTGGAGAGAGAACTTTCCAAAAACAGGACTAATCTGATCGCAGCAGCGCGTAATGGTGATGAGGAAGCTATGGAGAGCCTTACAATGGAGGATATGGATACTTACTCCATGATTTCCCAGAGAATTGTTACAGATGATGTTCTCACGATCGTGGACTCTTATTTCATGCCTTATGGAATCGAATGTGATCAGTATAATGTTCTTGGTGAGATTCTGGATATCATGAAATTTAAGAATATCCTGACAGGTGAAGAAATCTGCCAGATGACTATAGAGAGCAATGATATACAGTTTGATATCTGCATCAACAGCAAAGATCTTCTCGGTGAACCGGCAGTTGGACGCCGCTTCAAAGGAACAATCTGGCTGCAGGGTCAGCTGCACTATTAAGTTTTCAAATTTAGAATTAATTCTTGTAATTTCAAAATAAATATAGTAAAATAATGGTTGTGAAACTTTTGGAAGTGTTCGAAATGTTTCACAACTATATATGTCCATATAGCTCAGCTGGATAGAGCACTCGCCTCCTAAGCGAGGGGTCGGAGGTTCAAATCCTCTTGGCGACGGGCTTCAAAGCGTTCGAAAATGTTAGCTGGATTAGCTGACAGCGAACGCTTTTGTTATTTTCTAATCACGTTCGTGACACAAAATTCCATTCAAAATGATCAATTTCCAGCTAACGCA